>Ga0099364_10002894_pt1 | contig 27114 bp, 13 predicted proteins | sample TergutTh196P3_FD_73070 | JGI IMG/M metagenome (GOLD analysis project Ga0099364, IMG submission 73070) | Microcerotermes parvus P3 segment gut microbial communities from Pointe-Noire, Republic of the Congo - Th196 P3 | ecosystem: Host-associated > Arthropoda: Insects > Digestive system > Gut ... | reverse complement strand
ATTCGATATGCTTGAAGAAATAGGGTTTCAGTTCCGGTTCAGGAAAAATTCCGGCAAGGGCTTCCAATGAAGGTTCTATCGCCTCGTGAACGGAAGGAGCCCCCCAAACGAAAAGTTCATTCTGATTTAACGGAAAAATCACTGCGCCGGGAAATTGTTGACTCATGATCCATTGGACAATGTTCGCTCTTCCCGTTCCCGTCTTGTAGATGACCATCTTGTGGTCGAGTTCAATTCCGGCGGCGGTTTCCAACTTTGCCAGTGTATCCGCAATGTCCGTCTGCTCTTTCGATGTTCCCCAGACGGTAACTTGTTGCGGAGTAGCACCGACGGATAAAAACGCCCCCGGCGCAATCCGTTGAAGCAATGGCGCAATGATATGATAATTCTGCCGCTTGAGTGTATAAACCTCTAAATACGGATTCAGCCGGTCAACGTCTTCCCGATAGGTCTCCACGAATTCAGAAACCTTCCGGTGATCCTCTTCCGAAGCAACCACCATGATCGTCCGTGTCGAATTAAAAGGGGAAAGCACAGCATTGGGAACAAGCCGAGTCACCGTCGCATAGAAATTCTGAAAGGCGATCAGCGGCATATTCTCTACCGTATAGGCACGCGACATCATTTTGAATGTATCAGGCAAATCCTTGTCGAGTTCCTCAATCGTCTTGGCGATTTCGATATGTTCCAGCGGTGTCGCGACGGCAACGATAAACTTCGCCGCATCGGGACGCACAAAGGGGGGGCGCACCGCATCGTCAGGATTGAACAACACATTCGGATAGAGTGCGCCTAGCCAAGCGGTTGCCTCTTCGACGCTGATAAATTGCAACGGGTAACTCTTCGGAATCGTGCGTTCTCCTACCGGCAGCGGTTGAGCGATGTCGTCGACGATTTTCTGAACCTGTTCCAAGCGGTGCTGCGGTGCCCAAACGAGGATTTGATTCGGCGTTCCGCCCGGCATCGGCGTAATGTCCGTGTAAATACGTTGAATCGTTTCGATCACTCTTTCCCGGCTGAAAGGCGTATTCTCCGGCAGTGCAATCGTTAACATTTCCTTTCTGCCGGTGCCGGCTTTGTCATTTAATTCTTTGATTAACGTGTCCAGTTTTTCATGCTCGCTTTCGTATGTGTACGCGAGAAACTCGCCGGTTGAACGTTGCCGATACCAGCCTTGGGGTGTTATAAACTCTTCGTACAACGGTATCAACAAAGCGGAAGGAGCAATTCTCTGAACGAGTTGTTGCACCGTCCACAAATCGTCCACTTCGTTCAACGCATACCGTTGGACGGTCAGTTTAAGACCGGGTTGATTCGCGGCTTCAACGATCTGCTCGATGGCTTCACGGATTATTTCGTGCTGTTCCTCTGTGGCAAAAACCTGAACGCTGCGCGTCTGCGGGTCAACGTTATAATAGCCGACTTTCACTGTTTGCGAAGGAAAAGCCATGCCCATCATGCCCATCTGGCGCATATACCACGGATCGCTGTAATACATGGCATTCATACGTTCCCTATAGTATGAATAACTTACCCGCATAACTAAATCATCCGGCGACAGAGATTCGGCTTCTTTCAGTTGATTGCGCAGCAGTGCTTCGATCATTACCGGATCGGTCTCGCCGAACTGATAGATCATCATTTTGAGCCGCAACGACTCATCCTTTTCACGCAGTTGCGTGAACAACTCTTCGATGCGGGTGTGGTCTCTGGCGATAGCACGGACGACGATTTTTTCGCTGCCCGGCGCGGCGTGAACATCCGCTTCGGGAATGAGACTCTGAAACAACGGCAACACCATTGCAACATCAATGTTGACGGCGGAATACGCGACAAACTTTTCGGCGAGTTCCGATTCAGGATCGACCTCTTTGTTTGCCTCTTCCACGATTTGAGCGATTTGGCCATGCTCTTCGGGAGTCGCCCACACGAGAATTCGTCTCGCTTCGGCAGTGATTTTTAAGCCTTGAAAGATTTCCAGAATGACCGTCCGCAAGGTTTCCGGGGGCACGCCCGCCACCGGATAGACCATCATTTCCCGGTCGTCAATGCTCCCCTGTATCAGTAACGTGTCGGTAACTTTTTTCATATCTCCGGGAGTCGCCCAAACCATGAGGCGGTTGAGTGCCGGATCAGGAAAGAGCATCGCATCAGGAATCGATGCCTGCAAAATGTTCTGGGCGATGGTCAAGTCCGCCACCGACATCGGAAAACTTTTCAATTCCCTGTCAGGAATGTTCGCTTGACTCTCCCGTATCTGTTTGAGTACCGTTGCAATCAATTCATGCTCCGTCGGTCTTGCCCAAATGGTGATTCGATTCGTCGCGGTAGGTGTTCCTCCGCCTTGTTGCGGTTGCGGTTGGAGTTGCAGAAAACGTCCTCCGCCTCCTCCGCCTATCGGCAGCACTTGTCCCGGCGCAACTCCTCCTTCGGGAATGACTCGAACTTCGCGCAGTTCGGGAGCCGCCATCATCATGAACGCCTCTAACCGTACCCGCTCTTCCCGCGAGGCTTCGTAGATGACCAGCACGGGTTCTTCAAACGCTTCGACAATCGCATCGACGCTCGCCTCGATCTGTTTATGCACGGCAGGTTTTGCGAAGACCATTATTCGCCGTCCCGCTTGGTCAGGAATGATTTGGGCTGGAAAGGGAGCGACCTGCCGCAATCCTTGAAGCATTTCCGGGGTCGGTGCCGTCTTCAATGCGTAAAACTTCACAAGGGGATCATTCGCCGTCAGTTCCGCCGGATCAAGCATTTCGACCAACTCGACGATTTTCGGCATCAATTCGGGAAACGCCTCAACGACCAGATAATTTGCTGTGGTGTTATAAGTAACCTGAACGGTCGGATAAAGCCGTTGAAGGGTCGATTGTACCTGCCAGTAAGGCATTCGATTCAGTTCGATGCGGCGGACTTCTCTTTCGAGTTCCGAAAAGGCTTCGTCCACTAATGCGGTGTTTTTTTTGATAATTTCCTGTTCGGTCGGTCTTGCGACGACCATAATTCGTCCGCTTCCCATGTTCGAGATTCGCGCTGCCGGTGCGAGTTGTTGCAACCCTTGAATCGCTCCGGTGATTAGTTCCCACGTCGGAGCGACTTTCAACGAATAATAGACGACGACGGCATCGTTCTCCGTCGGTTCCAGCGGGTCAATCGCTTCGATCAATTCGGCAACTTTGGGCATGAGCATCGAGTCACCTTCGACGATGAGGACACCCGGCATCCGCCAGTCCGACGTGGGAATCACTTCAGGAAACCTTCGCTGAACGATTTGACCGATTTCCAAAGGGTTAAACCGGCGGATTTCAAACCGCTGTATCTCCCGCTCCGACTCCTTGAAAGACGCAACGATTAAGTCGGTACTGCGTTCAATCAATTTCTGGTCGGCAGGACGCGCAATGACCATAATTTGTTTGTTCCGTGCGTCAGGAACGTATGTCGCACGCGGCGGCGGAACGATGTTTTGCAACCCTTGCACGATAGTCCAAAGCGACTGCGGCTCTACGTCAAACTTGTAAAACATTGCGACGGGATCATTTTCCGTCGGTTCTTCGGGGTCGAGCATGTCGATTAACTCTTTCACTTTCGGAAGCAATCGCGGATGTCCTTCGACGATCAGAACGTTACCGTCGGGAGTGATCTCGACCGGAAAGATACGGCGGACAATCTGCGAGAGAACAAAAGGCTGCATCCGGCGCAACGATATCCGCTCGATAGTCCTTGCCCTGTCATCATCGCCGCCGCCGATTAAAGCACGAATCGCTTTCTCCACAATGGCATGCTCTTCGTCCGTTCCCCAAACGATTAACTGCAACGACTGCGAATCGAACATAATTTGCGCCCTCGGCACCAGTTTCTCCACATGTGCCTGAAACTCCATCGGGCGGTAAGTGTTCCAACCTGTCGTGAGAGAATAAAAAACGTTCTCCACCGGATACGCTTTGAAGTGCCGCTTCTCTTCTTCAGGGTCGGCAGTATCCAGTTGCGCCAAAAGCGATTCCAACGGCTCCTTCTGTTCAGGACGTACCCGAATGATCATCTGACCACGCGCGGCATCCGTCGTGATTCGTGTCGTCGGATAGATGTCTTCGATGACAGTGAGCATCGTGTCGAGTGCAATGTTTCTCGGCGTGAACAACACCACCGCATCGGCAATCAACGCTTCACCCGGCTGCCGCTGCGTTTGTCCTGTAACTTCACGGTGCACATTTTGAATCAATTCATGCTGTTCTGCTGTTGCCCAAATCAGGACTTGATTGCGCTGTGCATCCTCAATGAGAGAGTGTCCTCGCAACTTATTTTGGGAGGCAAGTTGCTGTACCATCGCCGTGAACGTGGGCAATGTTGTTGCCGAAAGCCGATAGGGTTTTAACATGTTTTCCTGCACCGGTGCTGTTGCTGCTTCGATTTCCCTAACGATTCGCGCCAGTGCTTCATGCTCTCTCGCAGTTGCCACTGCCATGATTTTTCCTTGCTCCGCATCGAGCGTCAGTGCCACATTGGGAACGAATGCTTGCAACTGTTGCAGCGTCGTTTCGGTCATCTTTTTCTCCGGCTCGGTAAAACTGTAAAACTGCAAACGTTGTTGATTCTCTCCCGTCGGTTTCAGTTGTTCCAAAAAGGCGGCGATACGCTCATGATCCGACTCCGATGCCCTAATGATAATCCTGTCGGAAATCGGCATATCCGAAATGACGGCATCCGGGAACGAGCGTTTCAGGAGAGCGATAATTTCCAATGCGAACATCTGCATTTGGTTTAACTGATTGATATCCACTCCTTGCGGGATGACGGGCGCAGGGAGCGGCACTCCGCCGGGACCGAATCCGCCTTGCCGTTGTCCGCGACCGAAACCGGGTTGGAATCCTCCCGGAAAGGGAGTCGGGAATCCCCCTTCGACGGCAACGCCTACCTGACTCGCTTGACGAAGACGTTGCCGCTGTATCTCTATCGGAACCTGTGCTTCAAAATAAGGTGCCACCGGATAGGGAACGAGCAGAAGTTCATCTTGCCGTCCCGCATCGGTTACGTGAGCATAAAGCGGTTGAATCAGTTCATGTTGTTCCGCCGTTGCCCAAATCAACACTTGATTGCGTTGACTATCCCGAACAGGCACATATCCGGGTAATTTATTTTGAGCGGCAAGTTGCGACACCAGCGATTCAAACACCGGCAGCGACGAAGCCGTCAGTTGATAGTCGTGCAGGATTTTCTCTCCGTCCGCCGCTGTCGATGCTTCGAATTCCTTGACGATTCCCGCCAGTACTTCATGTTCTCTTGCCGTTGCCACCGCTAGGATTTTTCCCTGCTCCGCATCGAAAGACAACATTGCGCCCGGCACGAGTGCCTGCAACATCTGTACGGTCGTTTCGGTCATTCTCTTGCCCGGCTCGGTGTATTGATAAATCTTTACGCCCTGCCGATTTTCTCCCGTCGGTTTGAAGGACTCCAGAATATCGAGAATCGCCTGATGATCCTCTTCCGATGCCCTAATCATGAGTCGATCTCCGATGGGTGTATCCGCAATGATAGCATCAGGAAAGGTTCTTCGGAGAAAGGCGATGAGTTCTAATCCGAACATCTGCATTTGGTTCATCTGATTGATGTCCACTCCCGGCGGTATGAGCGGCGCAGGCGGAGTGAACCCGCCGCCCGGTACACCGCTAGGAACGCCGCTAGGAATACTACCGGGGGGCACACCGCCCGGAAACGCCCCGCCGAACTGTCCGCCGCCCTGCCGACCTTGTCCCGGTTGCCGACCGCCGAACTGACCGCCGCCGAACTGCCCTTGCCCCCCTTGCGCTCCCGGCGCACCGACGGGACCCTGCGCTCCCTGCTGCATACTCTGCTGACGAAGAAGACGTTCACGCTGCAACTCTATCGGTATCCCCTGCGGTTCAAAATAGGGAGTGATCGAATAAGGAACGAGAATCAAGTTACGCCGTGTGGTCTCGCCCCCCCCAGTTCTACCTCCTTCTCTACCTTCACGTTCTGCTCTCGCCGCCGCCCGCTCCACGACAATAGCATCATCCTCGAACATCTTAAGGAAGGTAACGATTTGCGAATGGGCATTAGGCGCACCGTAAATGTGGACTTCCGGCGAGTCGTCTTGACGCATGACTCGGATGCCCGAAACGTTCTGCTGTAAAATCCGCAAAATCTCGTCGGTATTGTGGTCTTCAAAAGTATAGGTCGTCCAAATCTGACGCGGTTGAGACGGTGTCTGCCGCAGACGTTGCAGTTGCTGTTGATACTCCTGCTGTTGCTGCCGCTCCTGCTCCTGTCGCGGTGTCCGCTCCGGTTCCCCTATCCCCTGAATAATTCCCGGTATCGCATTTTGCCGCTCCACCCTGTCAATTACCATGACGTGAGTCCCCAACTGAATGACACGCGTGAACTCTTTTTTACGTCCTTCCAATGCCCGCATGACTTGTTCCGCCGGTCGGCGACCAAAAGAATAAGTTACGGAAACAAATTCATTCGGCGCACGTTTCGGCAAGTCTTCGACCGTTACCGGCGGAAAAATCCAGTCCGGGTTGGGACTGCGCAAATGGATCACTTGCAGCGTGTTGGGATGCCGAAGAATCGTGTACGCATCCGTTATCAAAAGTTCGTTGAGAAATTGCAACGCTTCACCGAGGGTGCGGTCTTCTCTGTCGTTATAGTTGAATGTTCCCGGCGGTGTCGCAGTCAGGATAAGCCGCAGACCGGCTTGCTCGGCAATCAACCGCAAGGCATCTCCCCAAAACAGATTGTTGGAAACGATCCGTATTTTGTTTTCGTCGAATTCCCTATCCAGCATGGCTCTCTGTGCTTCCGTGAGGAGGTTTGAGAGTGCCGTCTCGTTTTTCGCATAAATTGATTTGATGTACTCTTCGGGAGCCTTACCGGCAATAGCGTGTTGGAGTTCGAGGGTTTGCACCATCAATATGCGCTGGGCTTCGTTACGTTGCGCCGGAGTCATCGCCAGTTTTTCGGCAATGGCGGGATCGATAATTCGTGCAAACGAATTGGCAGGCGGAGGCGGCGGTATCGGAGCCGGTTCGTCTGGTTCCTCCTCTTCTACGCCGGATTCTCCTTGCTCCCCTTGCGCTCCCTGCGCTCCCTGTATGTTCTGGCGGCGGAGTCGTTCCCGCTGCGCCTCTATCGGAACATTCTGCGGTTCAAAGTAGGGCGTAATCGGAACAGGTCTGACAATCAAATTGTCCCTGCGTTCCCGAGTCTCTTGCCGCTGTACGACGCTGGAATCCTCCTCCAGCATTTTGAGAATCTCCGCCAGTTGTTCATGTTCCGCCGGTCTCGCATTGACATGAATATCCTTTGATCCTTCGAGGCGCATGAGCCGGATGTTCGGCACGAATTCCCTCCAGCGTGCGATGATGGTTTCGGGATCATTTTTTTCGACGGTATGTTTTTGCCACACCGGCGGCGGGGGGTCGGGCTGTCTCGGCGGTTGCGGCAGCGGCGGAGGAGGCGGAGGAGGTTCCGTGATACCATTGATAATCCGCTGGATAGCACGATGAATCTCCACTCGGTCAATGACGGTAACACTGCCGCCTGAAGGATACCACCGCATGAACCGGTTGTTGCTGCGGAGCGGTTCCAGTGCCGGCAACACTTCGCTTGCAGGTCGCCGCCCCCAATTATGGGTAACGCTCACAAACTCCGACGACGCACGACCCGCAAGGTCTTGTACAGTTGCCGTCGGAAACGACCACGTCGGAATTTGCCGACGCAGGTCAAGGAGTTGCAGGATTCGATCTCGGCGCACGAGGGTGTATCCGTCGGTAATCAGGATACCGTTAACGAGGTCTAGCACTTCGAGGATGGTTTTCGGTTCTCTATCGGTATAGGTAAAGGTGCCGGGCGGCGGAGCGGTCATGAGGAGAGTGAATCCTCCTTGGTCGGCAATCCATTGCAGGACATCTTCCCAGCGTTGGTTGTGAAAGACGACGATGTAGGTTTTGCCGTCGAGTCCCTGTTCCAGTACGGCGCGTTGTGTGGCGGTGAGTAGGTTTGAGAGTGCTTCTTCGGTTCTTTGGTAGATTTCTGAGAAACGTTCATTCGGTGCGTTCTCCACTCGTGCGTTGGAGAGTTGCATGGCTTGCGTGTTGATGATTTGGAATGCTCTGTTTCGTTGGTCGGCATTGAGTCTGAGGTGGTCTGCAATGGCGGGATCAACGATGCGAGAGAGCGAATTTTCGGGCGGCAATGGCGGCGGTACGTAGGCGGGGATTTCTTCCCCTTCGGCGGTTTGTTCTCCGCTTTCCGTAGCGACGGGCTGAACTGGAGGCGCAGGACGTTGCCCTCCTCCGCCGGGAATACGTTGTCCCCCTTGTCCAAATTGCCCCTGCCCGCGCTGTCCGCGCCCTCCGCCTTCGGGAGGTTGTCCTACGAGTTCCTGTACACAGAGAATCGAAACAAGGAAGGAAAAAATAACAAAGAATGTAATTCGGTACATGGTATTCGGTGATGTAAGAACCGGCTATACACCGTAATCAGTATCGGCAACCTAATAAGGAGATTTTGCCCATTTTTGCTATTTTACCGAAAATTCGGGGGATTACCAACGCCTGCGCCGAGTTCGGCAGCCCGGCGCAACGCCGAAGCGGTAAAAATAACCGGATACAAATCCTCATAATACCAAAGACTCGCAAAGTATAATCCGATGGGCGAAGATTGTAAATAATGATCCGACTCGACCGCCTCTAATAGCCAAGTCAAGCCGCGATGATATGCGTCCGTTACCGGGGGGCTTACACCCCCCGCTCTTGCGTATTCCGCTAATGCTTCTACGACGACCGCTGTTTCTTCGACACTGTTACCCCAGCCGCCGTCGGTGTTTTGACAGGCAAGCAAAAACTGAATACCTTTCTCTGCTGCCGTCTGCCGTCTGCCGTCTGCCGCCTCTGCATAGGCAAGCAACACCTTTGCGGTGCCGTAACAGGGATTTGCCTCGCCGGGCATAAATTGATTGCCGAACCAAAGCGGAAGCCAAGAACCGTCCGGTTGTTGTGTGCGTTGGAGGAAGTCGAACATTCGCTCTTCAGCACGCTGCATGCGTGCCGACGGTAGCCCGCCGCAAGCGGCGGCGCTAACAGCACGAAATGCCCGAATGGCATGCGCCGTAATGTCGGTACTGCTTTTGTCGAAAGGCAACATTCCCCAGCCTTGACAAAACGTCGGCATTCCGCCGTCGTGGTTTTGTAAGCCCAAAAGCCAAACGATACCGTCGATGGCGGCGGCGACACAGTCGCCGGCTCTCGTATGATTTGCTAACGCCAATAATGCTGCCGATGTATCATCTGCATCGGGCACCGCACCGGAGAGATTTGTCCATCCCCAACCTCCGGGCGCCGCTCCCGTAAAAGGATGACGATGTCGGTGCTGACACGATAAAAGCCAGTCAATCGTCCGCTTATCGTTATCCCCTAACGCAACCATCGACAGCGACGTAAGCCAAGTCGCAAGATTCGTGTCAATCGGCACACTGCCCCCTTCACGAAACGAGTTTATCAAAAAGCGTATCCCCTTTGTAACAATGGGGTGTTCGGTCAATTCCATTGCGGAAAGACTCATCACGACGAACGCCGTGAGCGGAGCGGCTTCGAGATACCCCCCGCTTGCCGGCTGCATCGCTTCGATGAGACGCAACGTACGCTTTATCGTCAAACGACGGAATATGTTCGAAATGAACCTTTTCTTGTCTGGTGCGAAGTGTAATTTGACTTGTCCGATGGCGACCAAGGCGGGTATGGCGTAACTAACAACATTCATTTTGAAGAAGCGGAACCACGCCATCGGCAGAGCCGCTAGTTCAAAGGGAAGTTGAGGAATCTCTTCCCAGTCGGCGAGACCGGCAAGCGCTGCGTTGGTCAATATCGGTACGGAAAAGGTCTGGTCGTCGCCGTAGCGTTGCTTAATGGCGGCGATGTCCACTGAGCCGCCATCGCAAGATCGCACACCGGCTAAATGAAGGGCCGCTTTGACGAGTAACGTTGTCGAGATATTGGAAATACTCTTATCGGTATCTCCCCAGCCGCCGTCAGCGTTTTGATGAGTGAGAAGCCAATCGGTTGCCTGCTTGATGAGGGATTCCAACTGTTGAAACTCCTCGGAAGTTAGATTATGTTTCGTACCGCTTTGCACCGTTTTGAGAAAAACGCAGAATGCACTGACGGCAGTTGCGGTGGAGAGAGCGGAATCGGAGAGTTTGCCAATCCAGCAACCTTCGGGTGTTTTTCGGTCGAGCAACACTCGGCATACCTTGTCGTAAGCAGTACGGATGCGTTCGGGACCAATCACCATGAAGAAAGTGTAGCATTTTTTGGGAACACTGCAAGAACTTACGTCGACAGACCGACTCCCCCTTGTCGATATGCTCTTTCATGTTACAATTTCGTTTCCTTGTGCAGACGGCCCCTTCGTCTAGCGGTCAGGACACGGCCCTTTCAAGGCCGCGGCACGGGTTCGATTCCCGTAGGGGTCAATGTTACTCGCCAATATGTCCAAGAAACAAAGTGCTGCGTCCGGCAACCGAAAACGTTCCGATGCCGGTAAAGTCTTTCCAAGCGGAGTCCAAATCCGAAAAACGGCCTACGGACTAGGTGTATTCGCCTTCGCCTTCATTCCCAAAGGAACACCCATCGCCCGAATTGCCGGAAAAATCATTCACGAAGCCGGATACAGCAGCGATTACTGTATTGATGCTGGTAATGATAAAGTGTTGGAGCCGGAGCCGCCGTTCTGCTATCTCAATCATGCATGCGAACCGAATTGTATGCTGGCCCATTACGTCACAGAATCCGACGTATCTGAGACGGAAGATATAGAAACCGGCGAACTAACCGAAGACGATTTGGATTTGTCATGCGAATGTTGCGGTGCGGCTTTGGATGACGACAGCATCTACGGCGGCGACGAAGACGACTTTGAAACCGGCGAAGAAGTGTACGAAGCCGAGGAAGATGACCCAACATTTGAGGAAGATGCCGATGCAGAAATTTGGGTAGAATCTTTGACAGACATTATGCCGAACGAGGAATTGACGATTGATTATTGTTGGCCTGCCGACAGGGCTGCAAAGTGTCTTTGCGGCAAAGCGGCGTGTCGCGGTTGGATTGTTGATCCTGCCGAACGAAAACTTTTGCCGCAATGAACGGTGTATGTATGTTATTTTAGTAAATTTTCCTAACGGCAAATCCTTACCCCATCGTGTATGTCCGAATCTCCCGCCTACTTTGTTTTCGATATTGAAAGCGTCGCCGACCCCAAACTGGTTGCCAAAGTGCATTACAATGGAACCGTATCCGAAGAGGATGCCGTCCAACAATTCCGAAAAGAACTGTTGGAAAAGAATCAATCCGACTTTATTCCATACACGTTCCAAATCCCGATTTCCGTTGCAGTCGCCAAAATTACCGAAGATTTTGCGCTGATTGATCTCGTCGTCCTCGATGAGCCGGATTTCAGGCCGCACGAAATATGCAGTAGATTTTGGCGCGGCTGGCTGGCGTATAACCGGCCGACGCTCATCAGTTTCAATGGCCGAGGATTCGATATCCCGATGTTGGAGCTCGCCGCCTTCCGCTACGGGATTTCTATCCCGCAATGGTTTGCCATGGAAGTCAGTATGTATGACAGACCCCGGTATCGGTACAACACGAAGACCCATATCGATCTGCACGATGTCTTAACCAACAACGGCGCAACGCGGTTCAACGGCGGATTGAACCTTGCCGCCTCACTGCTCGGCAAACCGGGTAAGATGGACACACAGGGCGATATGGTGCAAGATATGTTCGACGCAGGAAGACTCTCGGAGATTAACGATTATTGCCGATGTGATGTCCTTGATACATACTTTGTCTTTTTGAGAACAATGGTTCTCGTCGGCAAATTGCCGCTCGCTCGAGAACAGCAACTCGTCAAAGAAACGCGTGATTGGATCGAACAACAAAGCGAGTTGGTACCGATTTATCGCCAATATCTCGATAACTGGGGAGATTGGGTCAATCCGTTTGCTCCTTGAGCGGCCCCTTGGGGTGCGTTAAAATTTGGCAGCATTTTTTTGCATTTACGGGATAAACCAAAATGAAAAATCAATTTTTAGATGTTTTCTCTAAAATAATGAGATTTGCATCACCGACACCAAACATATCAGCAATACGCATAGGCAATGAGAAAAGTCTGATTTTTGCGAGTAACAAGAACAATCGGACATCAAGCCGTTTTTTGCTTTCGGGATCAAAATGAGTCCTATACACATGGAGGTGCTTGGGTGGTTTCTTTCCTTTTGCCTGCCTCACAAACATTTGAACCCAACTGAGCAAAAGAAAAAAAGATTCTGTGGCAGACTGCATCGAAATAAGTTTGTAGTCTGTTTTCTCAGTAATGATCTCTATCGCACGGTGCGAATAAAAATGCCGGTGATAGGGTAAATGCCACATACACCAACCTCGTCCGAAAAAGAAACGCCCAAACGCTCTTGGATTCGGCACCGTTACGACGAGTTTACCGCCCGGCCTGAGAACTTTATTGACATCTTTAAGGAACTCAAGGGGATAGACAACATGCTCTAATACCCGGTCCATCGTTACATAATCGAATGATTCTGGTTCATACTGTGCCGAATCGAAGAGACCTATATGCACGTTAAATCCGTAACGTTCGGCAATTTTTCGGACATTTTCGTCGGATTCGACACCATAGACTTCACAGCCGCGTGCCTTATGGTAGCCCAAAGTTTCACAAAAACCGCAACCGATGTCTAATACCCGAACATTTTTCGGAACATACCGATAGGCATTGCCCTCTTCTCCGTCTAACCAATAGAGGAAGCCTCTTTTTTCTTTGTAGGGTTCGTAATCTTCGACATTAAAGTCGGCGCGCGGATAGTAGTTGGTGTACATATCCGTCAGTTGCTCCGGCGTCAATTCACCGGCAACGAAAATATGTCGGCAATCGCGGCATTGTTCGACAAATGCCGAGTCGGGATGGCCGTACTGCAAATCCCAGCCTTCAAAGAGGGATCGGGTATTTTCGGAATGGCATATGGGACAAGGGGTTGTTGCGTTCATTTTTTTTATCTTACTTCAGTGCTTCGGCGAATTCATCCATCGATCCGGGAACCGCGCCGACATAGTCGGCGGCTCCCGGGGGATAATGTTATTTTGTGCCGTGTCTAAACCAACTTCAACGCGTCGTCCAAGGCTTCAATAATATCGTCAACGTGTTCCAAGCCGATGGAAAGACGAATCAACTCCGGCCGCAAGCCCGATTGACGTTGATCCTCCTCGCTCAACTGCGAATGTGATGTGCTGCCCGGATGAAGAATCAAACTCTTCGCATCGCCGACGTTCGCCAGATGACTGAACAACTTGATATTGTCCGTTACAACGGCTCCCGCCGCCCGGCCTCCTTTCACACCGAAGACGACCATCCCGCCGCTGCCGTTTGGGAGGTATTTTTGCGTGAGTTTATACGAGGGGTCGCCCTTCAAGCCGGGATAGTGTACCCAGTCAACCTTCGAATGCTTGCTCAGGTATTCCGCAACTTTCAGAGCGTTGGTGCAGTGCCGCTCCATCCGAAGATGCAGCGATTCGAGGCCTTGCAGGAAAATCCATGCGGCGTCGGGTGCAAGCGTCGGCCCCTGATTTCTCAGTCCGACTGTCCGTAGCCGCAAAATGAAAGCGAGGGAATTTAAGTCGCCGAGGTCATGAGCATACCGCAAACCGTGATAGCCGCGATCCGGCTCATTGTACAGAGTGAATTTTGTGTCCGACCAATCGAACTTTCCGCTGTCGATGACGGCACCGCCGATGCCTGTACCGTGCCCGCCGATCCATTTCGACAAGGAGTGAATCACGATGTCGGCACCGTATTCGATGGGGCGGAGCAGCGTCGGCGGCGTAAAGGTTGAATCGACAATAAGCGGCAAGTGATGCTTCTTGGCGAGGTTTGCGTAGCCTTCGATGTCGGCAACATCGAGTACGGGATTGCCGACGGTTTCGATGAAAATTGCCCGGGTATTTTTATTGATAGCGTCTTCGGTCGCAGTGAAATCATTCAGCGGTGCGAATCGGGCCGTGATTCCCTGTTGCGGCAAGATGGCATCGAATTGCGTGAAAGTGCCGCCGTAGAGATTCGGAGCGGAAACGAATTCATCTCCCTGTTTCATGATATTCGTCAGGGCGAAGTAGATTGCTGCCGTGCCGCTGGACAGGGTCAAGGCCGCAACACCGCCGTCGAGTGCCGCAAGCCGTTTTTCGAGCACATCGTTCGTCGGATTCATCAGCCGGGCGTAAATGTTGCCGAACTCTTTGAGGGCGAACAGGTTGGCGGCGTGTTCGGAACTCTTAAAATTGAAGGCCGTCGTCCGATAGACCGGCACAGCCCGGGCAAGCGTGTTCGGTTCAATATCCTGTCCAGCGTGAACGGCGAGTGTTTCGATGCGGTATTTTTTTTCGCTCATTGCGTTTTCGTTTTTGTAAAGTTGGATTAGCGGTCAACAGCAATTTTAATCTATTTTCGTCATTGTGTACAAGCCGGGATTGGGGAATGGTACAAAAATAACGTTATCAAAGAGCCGCCGATTGTGTTGGTACACTGCCCTAATCTGCCGACGTTGTCAGCATTTTTAACGACTCCAGCGAAAGGCTGACCTGCTCTGCCGAAACCGTTTTCCAACCTGATAATTTGTGATTCAATATCGCAACTTTCAACAATTCCAACGGGTCCGCCAAGTCCGCCGGATAGGCAGCGATGTTATTCAACGACATCAACAGTTCCCCCGTCTTGGGGATGTCCGCTCCCGGCACGCCTTGCTTGGCTTTATCTTTCTTCGTCGGCTCTTTTTTCTTGACCGGTGTGTCTGAGATGTTCGGGGCGGCCGGGGAAGAGGCGTCAAACCCTTCGATGGCGTTCGCAGCGTCAGTCGGGCTGATTTCAGCGTATCGTCCTTCGATGCGGTCGGGCAAGGAGTGCGGCGAATAGTCGCCGTCATCAAAGTCGGCGGTATCGATGTCCGCGACAACAACGTTGTCGTCGAATGGTTTTTGTTCTCCCGGAGTCCCGCCGAGCGATTCCCAACGCTGCACACGCATTTGGGCAACCGACCAACCGTTTTGTACGGCGCCTTCGAGCCAAAGTTCCGCATCGTCCCAATCCAATGCGGAGTTGAAGTGTGACCAATAAAGTCCGAGAAAGTTTTGATTCGTATGACCAAACCGTTCAGCAACGCGGCGTAATTTCCCGACATGTTGCGGTGACACATTACCGACGCGTCGGGCCCAAGCGTCGTCGGAATAGACGGTATTCGGCAATCCGGCGGCGATGAGTTCGGTACGCCAATTTAGGATAATCGTTCCTTTTTCCCAATTTGTTTGGCTTACGAGGGCGTTCCATTGTCCGATAATCGGTTCGGAAAGTTGGTCAATGAGCGGGGAGTGTTCTTGATGGAAATCAACAGCGACGGGCGATTCTACTACTCCTGTGGAGGACATGGGAATATGGGGATACGTGTGTAAAAGGAAAATGAGGTACAAACTTTTGTGTGTAACGGCATTATTTTTACCTTATTTTCTCCAACAAAACAACTATATCGCCCCCTAGAAAACCTAGAAACCTAGAAAAATGTTGATGCGGCACCCTCTTGACAACACAGCGGTCAAAAGGGTATGATGAGCCCGGCGAGAGACGTCGACGTCGGCATATCCGTCTCCACGGAAACAACCAGATGACTAAATTTCAACGACTGCTCAAATTAAGACTCATTGCTGTGTCGGTTATCGTGCTTTCCGCCATCATCGGAGTGATACATACAGGCGTCTATGTTACATCACGCCGATTTGTCGAAGCAGAACTCATTCTCAGTGCCAAAGCCATCGCATCCGCTGTTTCGCAAATTATCAGCGAAGATATTGACGAATACAAAGGCTTCGTCGAAAAAGTAAACCAGTATAAGGCAACTCTGGGACGTGCCCCCATGGAAGCCGTCGATGATGATGATTGGATGCCGCGAGAACTCTATGAACATGACCCTTACTACAAAAAAATGCTGAGTGTATTCGAACGCATCAAAGCAAACAGCCATACACGATACATTTATACACATCGCCTCATGGACGATAACCTCGCCGAATACATATTAGGCGCAGAGCCGGTCGATAGCGAAGAACACTATCCCCCAACATCAACATACGCCGAAGATCACACGAGCGCGATTGCGTTTCGGGAAGGACAATCGGCAACGTTCGGATTGACCTATTACCCCGGATTTGGATACCTGATTGGGGCGCACGTCCCTATTTTTGACGAAAACAATAAACCGATCGGTGTCGCAGGCGTTGATATCTGTGGTTCTTATTTTTCACGCTATCTGACACGGCTGCAACTGTTCCTCTTTTTGATTTATGCGGTTATCATCGGCATTACCTTGTTAATCATCACTCGGTTCTCCGTCGTCATTATGGAACCGTTGTTCAAAGACCGGCTGACAGGTGCCTATACAAAACGCTATGCCGAACGATTGATCCAAGAAGAAATCGCTGCCGCACTTAAAGAAAACACCGACTTGGCCTTGATGGTACTCGATCTCGACCATTTTAAGAGAATTAACGATACGTACGGGCATAATTTCGGTGATAAAGTGCTGGCGGCGGTGTCGGAAACAATCCAACGATCACTGAGACATAAAGATTACTTTATACGATACGGCGGCGAAGAGTTTATCACACTTTTACCCAATGTCAATGAAGACCGATCAAAGGAAATTGCAGAACGTATCCGGTTGGCGGTTGCGAATACGGTTATTGCGGACCCAGCCAAAGATATCTCGGTCAGGATGACGATCAGCATTGGGATTGCAACGCTAAACCGTTCTTCAACCGATGTCCATGAATTCATCGACCATGCCGATATGGCGCTTTATGTTGCCAAGAAAGATCGTAATTGTATAGCACTTTACACGAAGGATACGGAGGAGCAGTTGGCCGCCGCCAAGGAAAAACAGGGATACATGTCGTCGACGAATCGGCGCAAGAACGTGAATAGGCATTAGCCGCCGGTTCGAGTGCCGCCGGCTATGTCGGCGCACAGCAGTTGCCGGTTGCAATTTATGATATAATATAGGTAAACTGGGCAAACTTTACCGACGAACTGAATGACGTTGCATTCGCACCCCATCGCCTTGCACCAACGGCCTTTACGTTTTATCCATGCGTCCGACCTGCATTTAGAACGAACCCTAGAAGGCGTCGCAGAATGTCCCCCACACTGGGAACAACGAATGCTCGATGTTTCCAAAAGAGCCGCTCAACGGCTATTCCAAAAATGTATCGACGAAGAAATCGATTTCTTGATTTTGAGCGGCAATGTTCTCCATGCCCAACATACGCCGCCGGGTATTTTCCTGTTCCTCGTCGAACAATTTGAACGCTTGAAAAAGGCCGGCATCGCCGTCTATTGGGCTGGCGGCGAACACGACTCTCCCGAAGACATTCCTTCGGCGTTTCCGATGCCGGAGAATGTCTATCGATTCCCGAGCAATTCCATTCAAGAATTTTATTTTCAACGTACCGCGGGGCCCGACACCCTGCCGATTGCCAAACTCGTTGGAATGAGCCGAAACCAACGCAAAAAACGGATACGCAGTTCCGAATTCCCCGCCGAACCGGAGGAACTCTTCGTGATTGCAGTTGCGAACGGCGATGTCGAAGCAGAAACGTTAACGAATCGGCACATCGACTATTGGGCGATGGGGGGAAGCGAAAGACGGCAGACCGCAGACGGCAAACGGCAAGCGGCAAACAGCAAACAGCAAACGGCAAACAGCGGCATTTTAGGAACTTTCATCATACACTACCCCGGAGCGACACTTGCCCGAACACCGCAGGATATCGGAACATTCGGCGCAACCCTGGTCGAAGTCGTACTCGACGAAACCGGAAAACCCATCGAAGAACCGACGCTCTCCCAATGTTCGACTTCGCCAGTCCGCTGGGTCAACGACCGTGTTGTCTTGGAGCCGGGGGATGATGCCGGCAAGTTGGCGGATGAACTCCGGTTACGGCTCAAAAACTATAAGGAAAATTATCGGGATGCTCAAAAGGCGGACGATTTGCTCATCAACTGGTTGGTGGATGTCCCGCCGGGAGCGTTATCGCAACATCTACGACGTAGCGGATTGACGCACGACCTGTTAAGCGAACTTCGGGCAATGTACGGACAGGATGAACCGATGACGTGGTCGGTCTCGATTTCGGTGGTCTTGCCGGACCGTTTGCCGAAGACGCATTATGAACAGCAAACGATATCGGGGGACTTTTTACGGTCGGTCAAACATTTTCAGGACAATCCGAAAGAACTGATTCATTTGGGAGGATACATACCTAAAACATGGGAGACCGAGTACGAAGACGCAACGAAGGCATTGCTGTTTGCGGAGCGTGTTAAGGACGAAATTATTGATGTTGCGGATACGGCTCCGAGGGAACGTTGGGTACAATCCTCGATTCAAGCGGAGACGCAACAGCGGGTCTTGCGTGAAGCGGCCGTTACGGGCTTGGAATTGTTTACACGAACGGAAACGCAATAAATCGAAATGCAAAATTGATTTTAAGAGCTTTCCTTAACGTTACCGGCGCAAAATGCCGATAAAAGCATTATTACGTGCAAATACGCACCAGGGGATTACGATGCGCTCCATTCCCGGCTCTTTGTTTATGTTATTTGTACGCAAGTTCTTACCTTGGTGTGATAAACAGGCCGTCTGGTTCTTCGTCCTTTTTTGGTTTTTTTTCGTATCCGTCGGGCAGAACTACGGTTTGACTGCGACGTGCAGTCAAACACACTGCCCAAAAGGACTCTTCGATTCGCCCCTGCTTTTCGGCGGCTGGGTCGAGTTGGGAATCTATGCCGATGGAGACGACAACAGAGACCACGGCCCGTTCGATGCCCAAAACCAAAGACGCAACGATTTCCAAATGAACCAATTATACCTCTTCGGAGAACGCACCATGAACACCAAACGCGGATTCGACTGGGGAGCCCGCGCCGATATCGTCTATGGAACCGATGCTCCCGGGATGCAATGTTATGGGGACGAAGACTTCGACTGGGCAACCGATGAGTATGGGTATGGACTGGCGGCGTATCAACTCTTCGGAACACTCGGATACAAAGATTTGAGCGTCAAGATTGGAAAATTCGGTGCGCCGCTCGGCTTGGAAACGGCGGCTTCCAAGGACAACTTTTTTTACAGTTATTCAAACAGTTATTCGATAAAACCGACAACGCATACCGGCATATTGACTACGTATGATTTGACGCGGCGTTTGTCTCTCAAGGCAGGGTGGACGACGGGCGAAAATTCCAGTTTTAAGAGCACCCAAAAAAGCAGCAGTCTTTTGACCGGCTTCGTTTATGAACTTCCCCGAGATGCTTCCCTACATTACGGATTCAATAGCGGTACCAAAAAGAATGTGCGAGATAGTTATTTTGTCCAATCCCTGTGTTTAGAATGGAAACCGGTCAAAAGGCTGACGCATGTTATCCAATATGACTTACGCAATACCAAGGACGAACGAGGGAATATGTGGTTCAGTGCGTATGGTGTCAACAATCATTTACGTTATAGATGGAACGAACGTTGGGATTCGGGCTTACGGTTTGAGTGGCTTCGGAATAACGGCGATTACGTTGACAAGTGTTCCGGCGACTATTATCAGATCACGTTAGGATTAAACTGGCGGCCTTACAAACATGTGAGTATTAAGCCGGAGATCCGGAGCGATTGGTTTAGGGGTACTGGTACGCCTTTTGCCCGGGGTACTCAAAGGAGTCGTGTAACGGGCGGTTGCGGATTGGTTCTTTCTTTTTAGTTGACGTCGGGGGGGCGTTGCGCCGACAAAGTCGGCGACTCTCTGCGGCGACTCTGTGAACGCTACCGATTGCGGTTCTGTGAACGCTGCATCTGCAATATCGTCATCACACGCCGGAAGTCGGGATTGTCCGGCTCTATTTTCAAGGCCAACTCCAATTCACGACGGGCTTCAACACGCTTGTCCCGCTGCATAAAGAGCAACCCGAGATTGTACCGAATCCGAGCGTTTTCGGGGCGCAGTTCCGCTGCCCTCGATAATTGCTCGGCGGCCTCGTCCCATCGCTCGAGTTCGGCCAACAGCAGTCCCAGTGAATAGGCTGCATCCCCTTGGTCGGGATCGATCCGAAGCACTTCCCGAAACTGCTCTTCGGCAAGTTCCGGTTCGCCCCGCTCATTGTACAGCATCGCTAAATTAAACCGAGAAGGGAGAAACTCTGGATCAATCCGCAACGATTGCCGGTACAGTTGCAAGGGCTTGGCTGTTAAACGGCGGATATAATCGTTGCGGGTATTCAACGCCTCGGTTGCTTCATGGTTTATGCTCTGGGTTCGCGTGCTTGTCTGTGCTGCAAACCAACGTTCGACTTGCTCCCGTCTGGCGGTTTCACGGTCGTGTTCAAAGACGGCCAGATTCAAGTACGCTGCCGCCTGATCATTTAACGCTTGATACGCAACGACATACTCCTTGGCTGCCGACTCAAATGCCCGCTTAACATCTTCATCACTCAATCGATCCGACACGGCGGCCAGCCCCCGAACCGACTCAAGCCGAATCGCCAAAAGCGGATCGCTTAACTTTGCAGGAAGATATTGCAATCTCAGTTCCCGAGGTAAAGTGTACAATGATTCAACCGCCGCCAAACGAACTAACGGACAATGGTCATTAAGTGATTCGATGATGAGCGTCCAATCATCTGGAAACTGCGCTGCGCTCTGTTCCCGACTCTTGATCCGGCCTAATAGGGACAGCGCCGACGCTCGGATAATATCCCGATGATCACGCTGCGTTTTGTTTTGGATGACGGCTTCGAGGAGCGGCAACGCACTCGGATCGCCCCGACGCCCCGACGCAAGGGCTATCGCATAATGTTCTTCAATCGGTCCCGAAACGGTGTAACCAACATGCGATGCCCGCAAAGGGGTGTACCATTGTTCGACTAGTTCATGTGCCCATTGCAATGTCTCCCCCTTGGTGCGGTCTTGATGGCATTGCGTACACGCATTCGGCACCCCGGTCAGCATCGTGAGTCCCGGACTCGGTTTTCGGATACTGTGATCCCTTCTCGGGTCGGCAATCATATAAATCGATTGCGGCAAATGACATTCGACGCACATTGTACCGGGCTTCGAAGAATCAGGATGAAAATGATGACGCACTGTATCGTAAATTGACGGTGCATGACACTGGGCGCAAAGCCTATTCCCTTCGGCCCGAAGTCCCAAAGAATGCGGGTCATGACAATTTGAGCAACCGACTCCTCTGGAATACATTTTCGACTGCATAAAGGAACCGATTTCAAAGGCTTCTTCGAGCAGTTGACCGTCGTGGTAATAAACGTTCCTGTCTTGCATTTCGGGAACGAAAAAGTTGAGGAGCGGTTCGAGCGGCGGCTTGCTCCCTTTCTGCAATACCCGGCGCCGAGTATGGCATGCCGCACAACTCTCGACATTTTTCCAAGCATCGATATTGGTTAAGACATCCGTTCCCATCGGCACACCGGTTTGCCAACGTGTCGTCAAATTGTGTTTTCGGGCAGTTGCATCGTGTTCGGCACACGGGCCATGACATGATTGGCACCCGACGTTCATCTCCACAAAGGTTGACCGATAGGTCAACGTTTCGCTATCGAAGTTTTTATTGAAGTCGGTCGTATGGCAATCAGCACACATATAATTCCAATTTTGCAGCGGTTTCGTCCAGTGCAAGGGGTCGGACTGGTGGATTTGCTCTTTGGGGTAAAGATGAAACCAGCGTTGGTCAATGGAGTCCCAGGCGACGGGCAAGCATTGCAGCCGTCCGCCTTCGGACTCGACCATATATTGTTGCAAGGGGCGAAAGCCCAGCGTGAAGAGAACTTCATGGGTTCCGGCATCGGTTTCGGCCATAAACTTTTCGCCGTCGCGGTAAAAGCGGAAGGCAGCGAAATGATTGTTAGCCTCTCTGCTTGCGGAGGGCGTTGCAAACAATGCGGCTAACCGGCTGACAATGCGCGACTGTGCTGTTGCAATTTCGCCGGGCCGATTCACGATAAGCGCTTTTCGGTATTCGGTTTCTTCATCGAACTCTTTGCGTTGTTCATCGTTCATGATGCTTCGCAGTTTTTTGGTAACGTCCGGCTTGGCATCGAAGCAAGCAAGGGCGAAGTCTTCGAATCGGGGGGCCAACGACGGTTTGAACTTGCGGCCGGGTATGTTGTACTGTCCCAATGATTCTGCTGCCGTCTGCTGTTTGCCGTCTGCTGTCTCATACCTCCGCATTTCCCAGTTCGGCGGCGGAGCATAGAATATGTTGTCAATCAGCGTTTTTAGCGTTGCATCGTCGAGGTAAAGCAAATCATCGAAACCGATGTGAACGAATGTTACATCGTTAAAGTCGCCCAGCACGGTGTCGTCGTTGGCGTGTTCCATTGATCGGCTGTGATCGCTTCTTTCCCAATCGTTGCATGCTTTTTGATGACATTCTGTACAACTTGCCGCATCGGCATAGCGCAAGTCTTGTCGAAGTGTAGGGGATTCGGCGAACGCAATACCCGGGAGCAGGACGGCAACGATTACACAGGATAGATGAAATTTCATCGGGATGGTCGCGATTGTTCGACTGCATTTCGATATATTAAAAACAAAATTTCTAGGTGTCAACCCTCCGACGAGAATTGCCGACGCTTTTGTGCGGTTTCTTTCTGACGTCTGTTTTCTGCCGTCTTTCGTCTCTTTCTGCACGGCGTTTTTCCTGACGCTCCAACTCTTCCTGCCGTAACTTTTCGGCATACATTGTTCGGCGTTCCTCCTTCTTTTTCTTGTCCGTCTCGTTTTTGATTTGCAACCGCTTCACCCGAGAAGACCGACGCATTGAATCCGACTTCGGAGGATACGGTGCAATCAAACAATTCGGACCCGTACCGATGAGGTCTTCCCGCCCAGACTCTTTCAATGCCGTCTTAATATCATGGTAACTGTTTGGGTCATCGTACATCAACAAGGCTTTTTGCTGCCGACGTTCCCGAAGTCGAAACGGAACATAGACCCGTTGCCCCGTTATCGGATCGAGACCGGTATAGTACATACACGTTGCCAACTCAAAGGGACCCGGCGTGAACTCTTGAACCTGTTCCGAACGGATACCATTCCGTTTTAGATAAACTGCCGCCTCGATGGTCATCGCCAACGTCGTACCCGGAAAACCCGCCATCAAGTACGGTACAATGTATTGTTCTTGCCGGTGCTTCCGCTCTGGTCTCTGTGAACGTTTTCCCATCGCAGTATTAACAAGCGTGCAAAACTGTTCATGATTTTCAATCGGGGGTTTGTTCATGAGTTGCAGCACTTCCGGGGCAGTGTGTTCCGGGGCGGTCTTCATGTATCCGCTGGTATGGTGTTCGGTAACTTCCCGGATATACCGCTCATCGCACAGGGCCAAGTCCGTGCGAATACCAGAGGCGATGAACACTTTGTTAATGCCTTCGATTTTCCGTACCGCACGCATCAATTTGATGAGGGCTGAATGGTCGGTATTGAGATGCGGACAGATGGTCGGCGATAAACAGGATAACCGTCGGCATCGTTGTTTAACGGATTCGCTCTTGCAACCGAGAGCGTACATATTCGCGGTGGGGCCTCCGAGGTCGGAAATTATCCCAGAGTCCGGTTCGGCAGCACCGGTATGAAATCCGAAAATACCGGAGTTACCACTCCGGGCTCTGCGAACTTCTTCGACCACAGACTCGATGCTTCGGCTTTGGATAAACTTTCCTTGATGGGCGGTTAACGAACAAAACGTGCATCCGCCGAAACAACCCCGATGAATCGTTATCGAATGTTTAATCATTTCAAACGCCGGAATCGTCTTATCGCCATAGTGCGGATGCGGTTTGCGCGTGAAGGGCAACGCATAAATCCGATCCAACTCCACCGTCTCCATCGGCAACGACGGCGGATTGACCACCACGGCTTCCAAATCGTTCTCCTGCACCAACGTTATGTTAAGATAAGGATTGAGGTTTTCGTAAATCAACCGCGTCATCTTGGCGAACTGCGATTTATCGGTTTCGACTTCTTCCAGACTGGGTAGATGAATCGTTGTTGCTGTTTCTTCGGGCAGGTCTTCGGTCTTTTTGAGTCGGTAGGCGGTGCCGCGCACATCTTTGATTGTATCAATCGTCTCGCCGCTTTTTAACCGACGCAGGATTTCGAGCAGGGGCGATTCGCCCATCCCATAGACGAGCAAGTCCGCTTTGGAGTCGAGTACCATCGAACGTTTAACTTTATCGCTCCAGTAATCGTAATGGGCGAGCCGCCGCAGACTGGCTTCGACACCGCCCGCGATGACAATCGTTCCAGGATAGGCTTCCCGGGCTCGTTGACAATAGGCGAGCGTTGCCCTGTCGGGACGCAGACCGATTTGTCCGTCGGGACTGTACGCGTCGGTGTTTCGAACTTTGCGATTGGCCGTGTAGTGGTTGAGCATGGAGTCCATATTCCCAGCGGAAACGCAGAATGACAGGTTAGGCTTTCCGAAGGTTGTCCAGGGTTCTGCGGAGCGCCAATCGGGTTGTGCAAGTATGGCGACGCGTAGTCCTTCGGCTTCGAGGACTCTGGCGAGTAGGGCTGCAGCAAAACTGGGATGATCGACGTAAGCGTCTCCGGTAACGAAGACGACATCGACGGAGTCCCAACCTCGGTCGAGCATTTCAGGACGGGTGAGGGGGAGCGGCGGGGACATGGCGACCATTGTAACACACAGAGACCGCCCTGGGGTGACGCCCCGCTCGCTTGACAAAAAACGCCCCATCGGCTAGGCTTTTGCACACTGCAATTTCCGAAAAACATCAATGCTGTCCCAAGAACGCATCTCACAAGAACAATACGCCGTCCAAGCCAAACAGTATAGCGTTGTACCCATCACAGCAAAGTTCCTGGCCGATAGACATACGCCCGTGACGCTCTTACAACGATTTTACAAAGGACAAGAAGGCGTTTTTCTACTCGAAAGCGTTGAAGGAGGCGAAAAATGGGGACGATACTCCTTCATCGGAATCGATGCACACGCATTTGTCGAAATCCATGATGATGTCGTCGAAATTCGAGAAAATGATGGTGTCATGCTCCGCTTGATCCCCCATAACGGAAAACCCCTCGAAGTGCTCCGTGAACTGATGAAAGAGTATCATGCCGACGAACATCCCGAATTGCCGAGATTTTTCGGCGGACTCGTCGGATACTTCGCCTACGAAATGGTATCCTTTTTTGAGAAAATACCACACCGATTGACAGGGGAACCTTTCGGAGCGTTTGTCATTCCGAAAACGATTTTGATTCTCGATAACCTCAAACAGGTATTGACCGTTTGTACGTTGACTTTTCCGCGTAAAAGTCAACCGCAAAATTTCCACGCCCTTTACCGCAGTGCCGTCAACGAAATTGAACGTGTCGCGGCGGAACTCGAAAAACCGTTGAATGAAACATCCTACCGAGGCCCAACCGACCTGACGCTGTTGCCGGTCATGACGGAAAGAGACTACCGAAAGAAAGTCGATATCATTAAGGAACATATCCGCGATGGGGATATCATCCAGTGTGTTTTTTCGCAGCCGTTCGTTGCCGACGAGTTGCCCGACGCGGTATCACTGTATAGGGCACTACGCTTTTCCAATCCAGCACCGTATTTGTTTTTCATGCATTTGGGCGGCACAGTACTCGCAGGTTCATCGCCGGAAACGATGATACGACTCGAAGGAAGAACCGCCACACTGCGTCCGATCGCCGGCACACGAAAAAGGGGAACCACCGAAAGGCGAGACCGGGAATTGGCCGACGAGATGCTCCGCGATGAGAAGGAGAGGGCAGAACACTTGATGCTCGTCGATTTGGGAAGAAATGATCTAGGACGAGTCGCGAAAACAGGAACCGTACAAGTTACGGACATGATGTTCGTGGAGCGGCATCCGCATGTCATGCATCTTGTAAGTAATGTTACGGCGGAATTGGACGAGGGATATGATGGTTTTGATTTGTTTCAGGCAACTTTTCCGGCGGGAACTCTGACGGGCGCACCGAAGGTTAGGGCGATGCAACTCATTTCAGAGCAGGAGGCGGCACCAAGAGGCCCGTACGGCGGTGCGGCGGGATACATAGCGTACAACGGAAACATCGACTTTGCCATCACGATTCGTACGGCAACAATTCGCAGCGGAAAATTAACTGCAAGGGCGGGAGGTGGAATTGTACACGACTCGCAACCAGAGTGCGAACGTATGGAAACCGTTAATAAAGCGAAGGCGATTGCGAATGCGCTGGGAATGTTGTAGAAATGAAAAAAACAAAACGATTAAGCCCACGAACCAGCACCCTCCGCTATTGACATTCGTCAAACTTCTGGAATAATAGAAACTCATATCCAATCCCATGGAGCCAATACGAAGCCCTTAACCTTGTGCAAACTATGTCCCAAAACGTCCTCCTCATTGACGACGATCCCGACTTTCGGCAACTGGCGAAACAATCCTTACAAGATGCAGGATACAACGTTACCGAAGCCGAAGGGGAAAATTACGGTTACGAAATCGCACGAAACAAAAAGTTCGACATTGCGATCGTCGATCTTATTCTCGAAAACAGCGACAGCGGGTTTTCGCTGAGTTATCACTTCAAAAAGAATTATCCCGAAATGCCGGTTGTACTGTTGAGCAGTTCTGTCAGCGAGTGCGGCATCGGGTTTTCTCTGGAGTCGGTGTCCGAACGGTCTTGGATTAAAGCAGATGTGTTGTTGAACAAACCGATTCGTGCGGAACAGTTATTGCAAGCGGTACGTGCATTGCTCTCGGAACGAAATCACTGTGCGTAATCGTTTGGGTTGATTGAACACTCTCCTTGGCCCCCCTATTGCTATTTTTGGGTGTGGCGTTAATATATGTTTCTGTGTTTGGGGTTGTTTTTAGACGAGTTGTTTTTAAGGATTGGGGGATTAGCTCAGTTGGGAGAGCGTCTGGCTGGCAGCCAGAAGGTCATCGGTT
>Ga0099364_10002893_pt1 | contig 27123 bp, 18 predicted proteins | sample TergutTh196P3_FD_73070 | JGI IMG/M metagenome (GOLD analysis project Ga0099364, IMG submission 73070) | Microcerotermes parvus P3 segment gut microbial communities from Pointe-Noire, Republic of the Congo - Th196 P3 | ecosystem: Host-associated > Arthropoda: Insects > Digestive system > Gut ... | reverse complement strand
CAAAAACTGTTTCGGAATAATCTGATCGGTATCGACATCGTTGCGATCCATCGGCACGACCAGACCGGTATGCTTGGTAAAAGGCTGCATTGTCATTCAAACGTTTTGGAATTCATCTTGATCCAGTGTAACACTTTTTTTTGGAAATACCAGAGACCGGCACCCCCGCGAGGGTGCGCCTCTAATTATTCACATCAGAACCGTGATCGGAAGGTCGCGGTTCTGAAAATCCAGCATCGCAACCGGAAGGTTGCGGCTCTGAAAGGTGTTTTTAGAGGTTCCCACAACAGACTCGTTGTGGATGGTTCGATGTCAAACTATCCCAGCATACGCATTAAGCCTCGGGTGTAACCGACCGATTCCATTAAACCCGGCAGAGGATCGTTTGCTTCGGCTTCATATTCAAAGGAGATCACGCGGTCATAGCCGACTTCAATGAGAGCCGAAATGTAGGCGGGCAAATCCAGCACTCCACGTCCGCAAATACACCCCCTTCCTTGGGGAGTAGCCGCCGTAACATCGTTGAAATGAAAGTCGTGAATCCGATCCTTGTAATCGCGAATGGACTTGACGACATCCGCACCGATTCGGGCTGTATGTCCGACATCAACGCAACAGCCGATTCGTTTGTCCAGTGAACCGACTCTGTCCATGACTGCTTCTGGAGTAGGATACAGATTATCACCGGGACCATGATTGTGGATGGCGACGTAGATGCCCGTCTCTTTGACCTTTTCTTCGACGAGCGGCAGCAAGTTCGGTTGCGGAACGCCGACAATGGTTGTCATTCCGGCGGCTTTCGCATACCGGAAAGCATTGGTTACGTCTTCTGCATTCCGCATATAGACAACACCGCAAGCGTAGAGGGTGAGTCCGGCTGCCTTGCAGGCTTCCGCGGCGGCGGCGCATTCTTCGTCGGTTGCATCCATTTTCAGATGGAAGTCTTTGAAGCAGACCATTGTGAGTCCGGCGCGGCGGGTCATCTCGATGGTCTTGGTTTGATCGAAGTTACGAAACGTGTAGGAGGCAATACCGAGTTGAAACTTGATTTTGCCGCTTTCTGTTCCTTGTCCGACGGCGAGGGATGACGAAGCGAAGCCCATTCCGGCGAGAGCGGATGCGGCTGTGGCGGTTTGAAGAAAATGACGACGTGAAAAGTTCATAGTTCTCTCCTGATTGTTGTTTGTGAATACCCATAGGGAACCTCTAAAAATACCTTTCAGTACCGCAACCTTCCGGTCGCGGCTCTGATGTGAATAATTAGAGGGGGTTAAGGGGACACTCCTCCCACGCAAGCAGGCAGTATGTCCCGGAAAATTTACAGTGCGATAGCCTGATGGGGACAAACGTCGACGCATGCGCCGCATTCGGCACACGAATCATCAATGACTGCTTTATCATCCGCAATGGCGATTGCATCGAGGGGACATGACGAAACACACTCACCGCAACCGGTGCACTTGTCTAAATCTACTGTTACTGCCATAATAGCACTTTGAAGGTTAGGAAAAACGATGTAAATGATGCTCAAAGGAACATCGACTGCCGGTATTCTAACAGTGTTTTCCCATTTGGCAAGAGAGGGCGGTTTTGAGGAAGCAGTCTGGGGCGCGTGCGCCTTTTGTAGGCAGGCTAGGTAGGAGATATGCTCAAGACGGCTGAAAAATACTTTTCTCGACAGGATTGACAAGATTTACGGGACAAAACAACCTTAGTAGCCCAAACGTTCCAGTCCCTCTTTACAATTTCCTCGGAAAAGTGTTGCAGAATAATGTGACCGGCGTTTTGGTTTGCAAAAAGCGTAGAGTTGTACCGCAGAAATTAGGAATGAGCATAACCCCCAATCACCTGCCGAATATAGGTCGCCCGGACAACATCTTGTTCGGCTTGCGATAACTCTGCCCCCTGTATCTTTTGAAGATGCGCCGGTTGCGTGTACAACAATAACGAATTGACTGCCTCAATGTCAATCCCTTCCAGCAAGCCCGTATGGATGCCGAGACGAAGACTCGAAAGATGATGGATCGTTTCCACATTGCCCATAGTTCGAGCAGTCCGCAATACGCCCACCGCCCGGCTGCATCGATCAAGAATAATATCACGCCGGTCCTTGATGACAAAATTGCGTGCCTGCCGCTCGTAGGCAACGATCTGCGGAATCAAGTCGGACATTTTGGTCATCAATTCCTCTTCGCTTTTGCCCAGCGTGATTCGATTGCTGATCTGATAGAGGTCGCCGAGGATTTGTGAACCTTCGCCGTACAAGCCGCGAACGGTTAAATTCGCTTTTTTCAACGACCGGGCAACTTTGTCCATTTCGCCGGTCAGCGCCAAGGCGGGAAGATGCAACATCATGCTGATTCTCATTCCTGTACCGGCATTGGTTACACATGTCGTCAGAAAGCCGTATTTGTCGTGAAAAACATAGTCCAACTTGCTGCCGAGTTGGTCATCGACTTGATTGACTTGTTCCCAAACTTTTCGGGGAACGAGTCCGCTTACTGCGGCGTGAATGCGAAGATGATCCTCTTCGTTGACCATAACGCAAAATCTTTCCTGCCGATCAATGAGGGCGGCGTGGGTTCGTTCTGTTTCGACCAGTTCCCGTGAAATCAGTTGCCGCTCCAGCAGATATTCTCTGTCCAAGAGAGGAAGCGTTTGGAGATTGACGAAGTAATAATCGTCTTCGGGAAAAAGTTCTTCGGCGGCTCGCTGGACACTATCCCGAACCAAACGCCGGTCTTGTTCCGTGGCGCGGGTCGGAAAGGGAAAGCCGACGAGATTCCGTGCGAGTCGAATTCGGCTTGAAATCACGATGTCGTTTTCCTCGCCGCCAGAGAGGAGCCAAGGACATGTTCGGGGAAGTAGGTCGTCCAAGTTCATAGCATCAACACAACGCATCCGAGCGTTGTGCCGCCATTGTATTTTGAATAGAGGAAAAAGTAAAGGGGATGCGGAACAAACAGAGCCACGGGCTCTGTGAACTTTTAGCCGCCGGGACAGTAACGTCGAGATTACTGCTTTCGCAGGAATGACCGGTTTTTGTAGAACGTGCCGACGGACTGACCGCCCCCATCGAACGGACAAAATCCCTCTTGACCCATCTCTCCGATTTGTCTAATATCACAAAGAACCAACTCGTGGAGGCGTGGTGATGTATCGTTGCATTTTGCTTGTCGTTTCATTATGTTTTTTGGAAGGCTGTCTGTGCGATCCCGAACAGTGCCGATATCCCAATCTGTTTCAGCCCGGCTATCTTGCCGAACAACAAGACCGTACAGGAAGATTCGATCCCTTTGCTAGTCCAGAAATGGGACCCAAACTCGTCGGTGACCGCCCCCACGGTGCGCTCGATCCCGCCCCTCGGACGTTTTATCCCAGAAGTACTGCTTATACCCCGCATTGAAACACTCCGCACCCTTTGCGCATTTGCTCCACATTGTACACGTCAAATTTTGCCGATTATGCCGATTTTGCCGTTTTTTTCTAATTTTGAGGGGACTTTCTGCCGATAACACCCTGCGTAGGTGTCCGATTTTGGTACATCCCCCTAACATTTGGGCTAACAGGAGGTTTTCGTGGGACTTTTGGCAAACATTTTCAACGGCGGCAACACTATCACCAAGAATCGGAAGAAAAACCGCAACTTCAGAGTCTGCCGAATCGAAGAAATGGAGTCGCGAGACCTCCTCGATGCCGCTGGTCTTTTCGATCCGCCCGACGCTATTGACTTCGGAGTCGTTTTCAACGACGGACACCGCGTTTACGAAGAGTGTCCTTACGTGCATAACAATAGTGATGGTGGTTGGGATACCGAGGCAGACATTTTCTACATCGCGTGGGACGGCGGTGCAGAGGGTACGCAACTGAACGAACTCGTCATTGACCTTTCCAGTGCGGTAGCGTCAGGAAAACTGTTTTTTGCGGGTAATTTCGTATTTTTGGACGAGTACCTGCAAGAACTATACGAACAGGGCAATATCACCGTGAATATTGAAGCGGGGCAAACCCTCTATATTGAGTTCAACGAACACTTTACGGGCAAAAACCTTGCGTTTACCATTGGTGTCTATCAAGGAACCAACGATCCGTCTATAAACGCAGACATAGTCGACGGCAAGTTGATCACAAACGCAACGGTTACTGCAACCTTCGTGGACAAAAACGACAAATACCAAGACCTCTCTATCACCGAGAAGTTCAAGCACCAATACGAAACGGGCAATCTGCAGCGGGATCCCGATAATCTCACTAAACCTTGGCTTCCTGAATACGGTGCTTATCTAAATGATTCCGAACTGGCGAATGTCACGGCTGGAGCAACGACCGCTGATTGTCAAGACCTGCCAGACGATCCCGACAAACATACACAACAGCCGAAGGTAGGCATCATCACTGGACACGTCTGGCACGATAACAACGGCAATGGAGAGTGGGAAAAAACAGGTGATGAAAACGACAGTCCCCATGAAGAGGGCATTCCCGGCGTAGTAGTCGAACTCTGGGTACTGAGTCAGGATGAGAACGGCAATGATGTGTACGTGCAAGCGTACGAGTGGGATTGGGTTGAAAACGAGGAAGGAAAGTGGGAGTACGTCATTAAGACAAACGAAGATGGTAGTCTGAAACTCCAAACGACACGCACAGGTGATGAAGGAGAGTACAGTTTCGTCAATGTTAGGGCAGGCGAAACCTACCAAATTCGGATAGCACCGGAACACGAAGACAGCGATACCGCCGGGCAGGAATACAAAAAAGGTGAAAAGAAGGCAGGCTCCCTGGGCGGAGACGATCAAGGCAAGTACACCATTAAGGGTATTGGGATGCCCGCCGGTGGTTTCGGAGAAAACTACGACTTCGCTCTCTACAAAAATGCTATACTTTCCGGTTACGTCCTAAATAGTGATGGAGAGGCTATTCCCAACGCAACTATCAAGGTTACACAAGTAGATGCCGAAGGTAACCCCATCGGCGACCCTGTGAGCGTGTCCACAGGACCAGACGGCTCTTACGAGGTAACAGGTCTGGTACCCGGCGGCACGTACATCGTAGAAATAGTCGAATTGCCGGAAGAATACTGCTACGTAAATGGGACACGGGGTACGGTTAATGGCTCTCCAAAAGGTGAGTATAACAATCGTAAAATCGTTGACATAGTAGTCTTTTCCGGCGATGAGGGAGTGGACTACAACTTCTACGCCGACCTTAAAGGATCCATCAGCGGAGTTGTCTATCTCGATAACGGAGAAGTGGACGGGGAACTAGATGATGCGGACGAACGACTCAATGGCGTAACGCTTTCCCTCTGGGTTTGGGACGAAACCTTAAACGACGGTGCAGGGGGATACAGAGAATTTATCCGGGATGAGGAGCACTATAAGGTAACCACCGGCACATTTGATGATAAGCCTGGTTACTACGAATTCACAGGACTCTGCCCCAACCAAAAGTACAAAGTCATGGTCGCCGGGGTTCCGACGGACTATAGCGAGGACTACGAAGGAACATGGCTAGTGAACGCAGGGCATTTTGGAGAAGGACCGGTAGGACACGAACACGGCGATCATATCTGCCGTATCTGGTTGCCGGCGGGCGGAAAAGGTACAGAGTACAACTTCGGCGTAACACCAAGCGAAGGCGACAAACCGCCCGGCGACGGTTGCACCTGTGGCGAAGACGATCATACGTGTCAGTGTCCTCCCGGCGGTGATAAGAAAGAGGACTGTACTTGCGAGGAGAATGAATGCACATGCGGCGGTTGCGAATGTACGCCGGGCGACCCGCCGATTGACCCGCCGATTGACCCGCCGGTCGATCCGCCGGTCGATCCGCCCGTTACTCCGCCGGGCACTCCGTTCATTGCGTCGCCGCCGGCACCGCCGTTGCAAAGACCGATGGGAGGGGCAGGAGCCGCCGGTGCGCCCGGTGTGCCGTTTTGGCAGGCACCCTCTCTTGCCGCACCGATGGCTTCCAACTTCGGAAGCGGTACTATGCCGGCACAACCCGATTACACTTGGCATTTGAGCGTCATCAACGCCGGCTATCCCCGATCAAACGGAGAGACTGACGGAATTGCTCTCGGCGAACACGCCAGCAATACAACGATGATCTTGTCCGATTCCGGCAGCAATCCTGCTAATGGAGCACGCTACGTTTCGGTGGCGTGGTCCCCCCTGCCGATGAATCAGTCCGGCTGGTATGTCCGCGGCAAGGACGGTGTCGTCCGAAAGCGGTTCACGTTCGGTCCTGACGGCGGAACGCCGCTCGTCGGCGACTTCAACGGCGACGGCGTTGCTAACCTTGCCGTCTATCATAACGGAAACTGGTACATTGACATCAACGGCAATGGACAGTGGGACGAAGAAGACCTCTGGGCGGAAATGGGCGGTGCGGCTGACCAACCCGTCGTGGGAGACTGGGACGGCGACGGCAAAACAGACATCGGCGTATTCGGTCCGAAATGGAGCGGCGACGAGCAGATCATCAATGCGAAGTCCGGTTTGCCGAGCGATTTGAATACGTCGGTTGCGTCCACGCCGAAAAATGTTCCGCCGAACATTTCCATTAACATGTCGATGAACAACGTTCGGGCGATGAAACATTCGCAGAGCGGCGGTGTCCGGCTTGACGTAGTGGATCACGTTTTCCAGTACGGAAGCGAAGGGGACAAGGCGTTTACCGGCGACTTCACTGGCGACGGAATCTCTACGATTGGTGTCTATCGGGACGGCAAGTGGTACATTGACCGCACGGGAAGCGGCAAGTGGGACGAAAATGCAGTCTTCGTGGACAATGCCCGATACGGCTTAGGAACGGACGGAATTCCGGTGATCGGCGATTTCTCCGGCGACGGCATTGACAAGATCGGTCTGTATGTGAACGGCGTTTGGTATTTGGACACGACGGGCGATTTTACTTTTGACACTCGTGTTGAGTTTGGCGAGTCGGGGGATCTTCCTGTGGTCGGCGACTTTGACGGTAGCGGCATTGCTCAACTGGCGGTGTATCGTGCGAGTACGGCGGAGTCGTTGTATGCGATGGGCGATGCCCCGGCACCGGCTCGTGCGACGGGATCGGGCATGGTTGCCCAGCAGTTTACCGGCGAGATTCAAGGTGATTCGGATTCTGGTGAGTCATTGAAGCATCAGGGTCGTTCGATGACGACCCCGCATACGAATGCACCCTTGCAGCGCGGACGGTAAGTTAGGCTTTCGCCATTCGCCAGAAAATAACGCGCAAGACATGAAAGCCGAGAGCGCAACAACGCGGAGCAACCGGATTAACCGGAGTACCGGCTAAATGATCCGGTCGCTACGCGTTGCTGCGCTCCCGGCTTTCATTTTTTGCCCAAAATTTTCCGGCGAAAGCCTTATAGGACGGGTTACGTGCAGTTCGCGTCAAAAACAGACACATGATACACGGCTGAAATATGACCTATTTCCCCATTTCTCGGAGTGCTACAATGCACTTTTCGATGCGTTCAAAATTGTCCGGCGCGACTTCATCTTCGACAATGTACCACTCGGTGCCGCCAACGGTTTCGCAGAGTTCAAAAACCCGATCCCACTCGACGGTGCCGCTGCCAATAATCGGATTGCCCCGCCCCCCCTCTTTTAGGTGAACCGTTCTGGAACGTCCCTTGAACTTTTCGATCATCTTGTACGGATCGCCGGGAGTCCCCTGGTAGCCCCCCATATAATTGCCGATGTCCATCTGGTGGACAACCGCCGGCACGGTTGCGTCGAAAAGCCGCTCCCAAGCCGGTATGTCATCGATCAATCGGGCATCGCCGCCATGAGCGTGATAGCCGATGACCAGACCAAGAGGTTTCGCTTTTTCAGCAAGTCTATTGAATTCTTCCGCCATCCGCTTGTTCCTTTCGACATCGTGCAACTCACTGTCGATCCCGCCCGGAACGATCATAAATTTCGTGCCGAGAGTCAGGTGGATTTCGGCGGTCTTTTCAAAGTTGTCGCCGCGAAACTGACCGATTCCGGTGTGGGTGCCAGCGCATTTCAGTCCGGTGTCGTCCAGCATCTTTCGGATGTCCTTTGCGTCTTTGCCGTAATAGCCCGCGAATTCGACCCCGTCGTAGCCCATCTTGGCGATGGCGGCGAGCGTGCCGGCAAGGTCTCTGTTAGCGGCATTGCGGACTGAATAGAGTTGCACCGCTATCGGTATTTTGGTGGGTGCCACAGTGCCGCCGCGCCGAGCCCGTTGTCTCGCACGCATTTGGTCGGTGAGAGCCCGTTGCCTTGCACGCGCCCGTTGAAAAAGTTCAGCATTTTGACCGAGCGACAGTGAGGATGTCGAAACCGCTGCTAAAGCGGATAAAGCGGCTGTACGTAAAAATGTACGGCGTTCCATAAATAACTCCTTGAAGTGAATGATATGAATAGGGAAAACTACAAGTCCCTGTCCCCCTATTATGACGGAAAACCATTGCATTGGCAAGAAGGGTATGAGCCCTCTTCTGGGCGGCAGCAAAGTATGCAGCAAAGTATAAAGTAGAGAAGATAGAAAAATAATTATTCTTTTCCACAGATTGACACAGATTATTTCAAATTAAAAGAATCTGTGAAAATCTGTGTAATCTGTGGATAAGTTTTTATTCTTTTTTCCAACTTGCAGTTACTCTGGATTTTTGGAATCCGTTCTTGACAATTGGGTATCTTTGGTTAAAATTTTTCTTGATAAATCCACTGTTTTTCCTCACAACTCTTTTAGCAGAAAAGACTTGGGCTTGTCAATATCATTTTTGCGCAATGGCAGAGTTTCTATGAACTATTGTAATTCTGTCAAAGAAATACAATAACCCCATCAATGCCCCTGAAATTTTACATCGAAACACTCGGCTGCCAAATGAACGTCTTGGACAGCGAACTTGCTTCTTCCGCTCTCCATCAGGCGGGCTTTCTGCAAACCGATGCTCCGGCAGGTGCCGATGTTATCCTCTTCAACACATGCAGCGTCCGGCAACATGCCGAAGACAAAGTGTACAGTGCCCTTGGTCGCCTCAAACATTGGAGGGAAGAAAAGCCTAGCGGCATCCTTGGTGTGCTCGGTTGCATGGCACAAAAAGACCAAAAATTGATTTTCCAACGCGCTCCCCACATCGACTTTGTGCTCGGTCCCGGCAGATTGGACATTCTCGTCGAAACGATTGAACAATTACTGAACGAAACACGCCGTGCGCCGGGTCAAACAGTTCACGTAAGTCTTCGCCGGACAGAAAATAGTTACGACGATGTCCTCGAAAGTTTTCGCCAATACAATCCCGACAGAACGATTGCCTATAATCAATCGGGAAAGGAATCTTCGCCGTCGCTGATCCGAATTACATTCGGCTGCGATCAGTTTTGCTCGTACTGTGTCGTCCCCTTCGTTCGCGGACCGGAACAAAGCCGGTCGCCGAAAGATATTACAGACGAAGTGCAACGTCTTGCAAATCAAGGAGTTACGAAAATCACGCTCATCGGACAAGCGGTCAATTCTTATCGCTATCAGGAAGGAGAAAAACAATCGCGGCTTGCCGATCTGCTCTATCGGCTTTCCGACGTTGCCGGAATGGAGCAGATCGACTTTGTAACGAATTATCCGCTGGGTATGGACGACGATTTACTTCAAGCCGTCAGGGATTTGCCGAAGGTGTTAAAGCATTTGCATGTACCGGCACAGAGCGGATCGGACGGCGTGTTGCAACGGATGAATCGGCACTACACGGCGGCGCAGTATCGGGAAATGACCGACCGGATTTACGGCACGATTCCCGGTGCGACGATGACCAGTGATTTTATTGTCGGCTTTTGCGGTGAAACGGACGAAGACTTTGAGCAGACAGTCGATTTGGTTAAGTATTGCCGGTTCCGTAATAGTTTTATCTTCAAGTATAGTGAGCGGACCGGTACGAAGGCGGCGGAACTTTATGCGGACGATGTTCCCGAAGAAATCAAAAAATACCGTAACAATCGGTTGCTGGAAGTCCAAATCGACATATCACGCAAGAGCGAAGAGCGTTATACTGTACCCTGTCCATGAATGGTTTTTTCTTCGTGTTTTCTTTGTGTTCCTTGCGTCTTTATGATTACTGCCCTGGCAGAAAATTTTAACGCTGAACAAACAGAGCCCGCATCGGTAGATATGGATTCGATTCACCGGAGTTTCCACTCCAGGCTCTGTGAACTTTTATCCGACGGGACAGTAAGTATAGCCCTTCGGTGAGTCTGATCTGTCTTGTTTGTTCTTGAAATATCCGGGCAATTACGGTAGAATATCCGTTATTGACATGGAACGCAGTGCCTTGACAAAACCTGGAGGTGCATTATGACTCGTTTTCTTTGGATAGTTTTGCTGCTCCCGCTTGCTCTTTGCCCCGCGAATGTTTGGGGGCAAGAAAACAACCCGTTGCTCAAATGGGACGAAAAGATTCCGATCAAAACAACCGGCGGCATATTATTTTGGGGAGACGTTCTGTTCAATAGCGGATGGCGCATCCAGAAGAATATGGTAACCGATTCATATCGGCTCTTGGATGCCCATGCCGTTCAGCGCGCCTTTGGAACTTTCGATGAATGTAAAAACCGGCTCGATGAAATCCAAGCAGAAGAGGGAATTCTTCCTATGACCGGTTCGGTTGTCATCATTCTACACGGCTTCGGATCGAACGTTCTGATGACCCGGCACTTGGGAGAGTGGCTTCAGGAACGGGAAACGCACGATCACGTATTCTGTATGTCTTATCCTTCGACGATGCAGTCGATTCTCGAACATGCGAGGATGCTTGATCGGAATGTTAAAAATTTGCCGCCGACCGTTAAACGGATTGATTTCATCGGTCATAGTCTCGGCAGTATCGTAGTACGGCGTTACTTGAGCGGTCCGCTAGACGAAGATTGGCGGGTTCCCGAAAACAAAACGGAATTTCGGAAAACATTTTCTCCCGATCCGCGCATTGGTCGGTTCGTGATGCTGGGTCCGCCCAATCAGGGAGCGATCATGGCATCGAAGTTGATCGGTGAAGATCCGATCCGCCGTCTTCTCACCGGCAGAAGCGGCGACGAACTGGGAACCAAATGGGGCGAAGTGGAAAAGACGCTCGGTATTCCTTGCTGTCCCTTTATGATCGTTGCGGGCGGACGGGGCAATAACAGGGGATTCAGTCCTCTCATACCGGGCGACAATGATGGAACAGTCAGTACCGAAGGCACGCGGCTGGAAGGAGCGGAAAAGTGGATGCTCTTTCCTGTCGGTCATAATGAAATGCTCGTAACGCCTGCCATTTTCAATGCCGTCGAAAAGTTTTTGCTCAAAGGAGAGTGAGCACTCGAAACAACCTGGGCTTTCAAACCAACCGGAAGCATTTTCTGATAGGTGTCCTCCACAACGTAAACAATAGCAGGCGATGCGGTAATTGCACCGGTTCTCAACGGACATAAGCAACAACGTCCATGCAGATCCCTTCGGACAGTTCGAGCATACAGGGCGTTGCGGCACTCCAGCCGTTTTGCTTGTCCAACCAAAAAACAGGAAGAGATGTAGATGCTATCCTCCCCGCACCCGACGGAATGACAACAATAGCAACATTTTCCGGCTTTTCTTTTTCCCATTCTTCCATCTTTTTCGCACACGCCGGACAATCAGACTGGACAAGCAAAACACTCCACGTTCCCTGCCGCAACGCCTCGGAACCCGCCGGCTCGGTAAAGCGGGCAATGAGTGGAAACTCCTTGCCGAGCCATCGTTTCGGTTCGAGTTCAATCGTCCTTCGACCATCAAGTGCCGTATATTCTCTCCCTAACGTCGCCTGAGAGTATGTCAGCGAAAGCATCGCAAACAGTGTCGGCACTGCAAGCACGAACCAAGCGATCAAGACTGCTAACACCTTTTTCCTGTTCAACCGGGGGGCTAACGCCGCTCCGCTCTTTGGCGGACGAAATACAAGCAACAGTCCAACGATGACGGCATCGAAGATTGCCGTGTACCAAGGATTGACCGTAACGGTTCCAAAACAACCGCAAGAAGCCTCGCCGCTTAATCCCTTTATTACGGAAACGAACGTAAATGCAGTAAAGCCGATCAGCGACAATAGCCACATCCACGACCGCCAAAGGTCGGCAATGAGGACAAGTGCAAAGAGAATTTCACCCACGACGACAACCATCTGAAAATAGCGGTTGTCAAGCAGTTCAAGCAACGGCGTGAACATACTGCCTTGCACAACAGGCGGTAGCGGTGCAGTGGCAAGTTGATATGCTTTCAACCCGGCGGCGAGGAGCAGAACCGCCGCTATGACGAAGCGGAACTGGGCAAAGCCGAAATATCTCGTTTTTTCGCTGTTTGAGAGCATGATTTTGTCCCGAAAAAAGAATTTTCTCTAATTTTAGCAAATTTTTTCATTTTGGGGCTTGAGAATTTCCCGATTTCAGATTACAACAGAGGTAACTGGTTAGCATGGCTGTTCGTAACGATGGCAGACAAAGGAGCGAAATCGTCCGGCGATGGGAAAGTTTTTCGCAGGATGTCCCTTCCTTGTGTCAGCATGGTTGCCATGCTTGGGGTTGTTGGAACTCTATTTGTTTTGTGGAGTTATGCAACTTTTGGAGACATTCGGAGCGGTTGGTTTCGGCTGGGCGGCTATCACCTGATTGCAGAAGAGTACCAGATTGATCTGGGAACAGTATCATCGGGCGAAAGCAAGCCGGGAACCTTCCGATTGAAAAACCTCACGGGTGAACCGGTGTTTATACTGGGAATAGAGTCGGATTGCAGTTGTTTAACAACGGCGGAGTTGCCGATAGAGGTTCCCGGCGATAAAGTGTTCGACCTTGAGGTGCTGTTTCAGGCGGATCGTGTGGACTCGGATACCGAAGTTGTCCGCTGGATCATTCTGAATCTGGTTGTCCGCTGGATCATTCTGAATCTGAGTGTTGACCAGCCCAGCCGATTGCTGGAATTCAAAGCAAGAATCGTTCCTAACAATGAGGAGAAACAAGATGATCCGTAAACTTTTGGTCGATTTCGTTATCGTAATGGCGTTGTGCGGCTTCGTTTGGGGGAGTGCGCCCGTGTGGGCGGGGTGCATTGTGTGCACGGAGGCAGTGGCAGGGTTCTGTCCGCAAGCCCCAGTAACTACGGATAATGGTCAAATCACATGCGTAAACATAAACGAACATTGCGGGACGCGCAGGCATTGGTTTGTCGTGTACGATTGTCACTGCAATTTCAAGAGTAAAGCGAATAACTCTTGTTGGTGCAGGATTCCGAGTTCAAGTTAAAATTCATCCAGATTGGGAGATACTCTATGATACGCCGCACCGTTTTCCTTGTGTTGTTTTTCGGGGTAACACCTTGTGTTGCCGCCGGTGAGATTTCCATCAATTTTTCTGATCCTATGTTTTCCCGACTAGACGCAGAGGGAAAAAATCTTTTGACTGAATATGCGAAAGCTTATCCGAAGATTAAAGATTTCTATGAGAACATGAGGATGGATGTGAACGTAAAAAACACAAATTACACCGTGAATTTGGAGTCTTTGAGATCGACTTTACGCTCGGAAGGGTTAGGAGAGGATGAAATCAAAGACATAGTTGCACGTTCGGGGAAAACAGATATACAATACGAAGTACGCTATCGCCAACAGGACAATTATTTCAGGGTGGATACGAAAGTGAATCATATCATGACGGACTATGCTCGCGCCAGATTGCCACATGGGAGTCCAATACGTAACTTTGCTAATGGAGATATTGTTCCAGATGTTGGAACTGTTTTGCTCACGCCGACAACAGGTTATCAATTTTCTAAAAAAGATCCATCGAAACAGTTTCCTTCACTGAATGCCAGACGTGATCTCAAAAAACCGGGCTCGGAGGACGATATTGGATTGCCACTGATATATGTTGATACAGCTCCATTTTGTGTAGATGCTATGCCACTCGAAAACATCGTATTCCAGTGCCCGCCACTGATTAAGGGAAAGCCGTATGTTGTGGATTATATTCGACAAAAAGAGGTTGATGGAAGGCCGGTTGTGGAAATAAGAACTTCGCGTGCCGACTTGACTGATTCATTCAGAGAAATCAAGTTAGACAAAAACTCTTGGGGTATCTTGGAGATATATGCTAGGTCGGGTCTAACTCTTCCATCGGGAGAAAGAGAGATTCAATGGACTCGTGAAATATGTACTTATGACGGTGTTGTTGACGGTGTACCGCTCCTAAAAACCTATCATAGGTCTTTTGGAAAACGTGACAAGAACTCCCAGGAAGATAGGATGATTTCACAGATGTCTTGCGAAGTAACGCACCTTGTCCTTGGTGCTCCCGACTTATCGGAGTTCGACGTAGCGCAATTTTTACCGCCGGGCGTAAAGGTCGGCGAGATAACACCAGCCCGGCTATCCACTGCCCGGATTGTTACCATTGTCATTAGTATCATTCTGATCATTCTCGGAATCTATCTTAAGATACGGAATGCTCGAAAAGAATAAATCATTAAACCTTAACAAAAGGAGAAAGAAATGTTTACAAGAATTGAAAGTTGGTTAACGCTGGGTAACCAGTATGTTGCTGCCACAGTCATGTATCTCGGTCTCGCCATCCTTCTTGGCGGAAGTACCTTGCTCGACTCGCCACAAGTATTGGCGACCAGTAACGAGGATTGTAGTTACACCATCGAAGAACTCCAAGAGGATCAATGGGTTCCGGTTACCTACGATGGCTGTCCTGATGGTGAACAATGTTGCGGCGGCGAGTGCATTTCCGAAGATATGATCTGTTGCGAAGACGGAACGTATGGCGATGCTGATACCTGCGTTTGTGACAACTGTGACTGCGACGACGAACCTGGGGAGCCTTGCGCGGTACCCCCTCCAACAACAATCGTCTGCGAAGAAGGTAGTAAGCGATGAGTAACGTCGTCCGGCGGACTATATTTTGGCTTACCTTTTCGGCATTCGCCCTTGCGGCGGGCTGGACGGGATACTATCACTTTTTCGGAAAGGGGTACTTTCGACCAGTGCTTGTAACGGAAAAGCAAGTTCTCGACTTGGGAGTTGTGCCAGTGGGTTCGCTTACCGAAGTCGAGTTTTTCGTAACGAACGGCGGTGTGCGTCCGCTTCGGATCGAAAATGTCCGCACTGGTTGTGCGGGCTGTGTTGATATCATTTCTTTTCCTACCGAATCGATTCGCCGCAATGTAAGTGCTTCGGTTCGTGTTGCACTGAACGCTGAGTCATTGCATGGCAGAGTACGAAAGTCGTTTTTGATTATGTCGAACGATCCGGTTCGCGGCATTTATCCTATGCAGATTGCTGCCGTAGTGGAATCGGTTCTTCCGCTTGAATCGCCGTAGCAGAAAGGGCGTACTTTGGCGGTCCGTAGATTCTTACCGTTCCTTTGCGGACAGTATTGCCGACATCACCGGACGCACGAAAAAAGAAGTCGAAAAAATGTAAACAATTTTTCAAAAATTGCTCCTGCACGCCTTCGAGGAAATTGCTACAATCCGTCGCAGTCGCATTTGACGACCACTTTTTCTGATAAAAAAGACGACCGACAGAACTGCAATCGTAAGATTGCGGCTCCGTTAATGCTCTGGCGGTAAACAAGGTAGGCAACGGACCGTCGGACGGTTGCGTCGGCTATCGCCGACTAAAGAGCTGGGGATGTAGCGCAGCCTAATCCCCGGGTGCCAGTGCGGAGTACCGCACGTTGCCGCCCGACGGTCAGCAACCTATCTCATTAGGCAAACGTGTTAACGGACTGGGCCTTCCTTTAGATGCCGCATCCTGTCCGTTGACGTTGGACATCGCTTGCGATAAAATGAAGTCCCGTTTACTTATTTATGATCGAATTCCATGAAAAAGAATGTCGTCGTCGCCCAGAGCGGCGGTCCTACTTGTGTGATCAACAATTCACTCCGCGGTGTCATCGATACAGCACGCGAATTTGAAAACATTGGTACCGTCTATGGCGGATGCCACGGAATCGAAGGAGTGCTCAAAGAAGAACTCCTGAACCTTTCCGACCAGCCCGCCGATGAGATCGCCCTGTTGCGCTACACTCCCGTGGCGGGCTCCATCGGAACCTGCCGGTACAAACTCAAATCGCATCAAAAGGAAGATTTCGACCGGGTCATCGACGTTTTCAAAGCACATAATGTCGGATACTTTCTCTACAACGGCGGCAACGATTCGATGGACACCGCCCATAAAATCGCTCAACTGGCAAAGCAGCGCGCACTCGATCTCATTGCCGTCGGTATTCCGAAGACGATAGATAATGACGTGGGAGACAGTGAATTCAAACTGATCGACCACACGCCGGGTTACGGTTCGACCGCCAAATATTGGCTGCACACCGTTCAATACGCCAACGAGGAGAACAAGGGTTCGTGTCCTGCCGATCCGGTGTTGGTGTTGCAAGCAATGGGACGCAAAATCGGTTTCATCCCGGCAGCGGCAAGGCTTGCTGACCCGAAGCGGGAAATGCCGCTCCTGATTTATCTTGCCGAAAGTCCCTGTTCGCTGGACGAATTGACCGAACAGGTTCACGCCAAAGTCAAAGAGGCAGGACGGTGTATCGTCGTCATCAGCGAAGGTTTTAACGTCGGCGAGATCGGAGCCGTCAAGGACTCTTTCGGGCATACAGAGTTCGGTGCAAGTCAAACGACCGTTGTCCAGGTCGTTGTGAATTATTTGAACAAAAAAGATTTGCCTGCCAAGGGATCAGCCCGCGGTAACATTCCCGGTACGGATCAGCGTCATTCGATGGCGTATGCTTCGCCGGTGGATTTGGACGAAGCCTATCGGCTTGGTCAAAAGGCGATGGAACTGGCGGCGACAGGACAGGGGGGCTTTATGTCCACGATTCTGCGTGAGCCGGGATTGATCTACAATGTCCGATACGACAAGGTGCCGTTGGAATTGGTAGCGAACAGTGAGCGGACTTTTCCGGCATCGTGGATTTTGCCGGGCGGTTGTGATGTTTCGACCGATTTCATCCGCTATGCCAAGCCGCTGGTCGGAGAGGACATGCTTTCGTTACCGATGATCGCAGGTCGTCAGCGGATGACGCAATTTGAACCGATTTTTGCCGATAAAAAATTACCGATCTATGTTCCCGAAGCGGATCGGACGTAAGGCTTCTGCCGGAAAATATCATGCCGATTTTCGTCATTCCGGCGAAAGCCGGAATGACGAAATGGGTTGCGGAACAGGTCTAGTATAACATCGCCCTGTTTACGCCGCCGTGTTTTTATTGAAGGCGGCATCAATTTGCGTTTGCAACATCCGTACTTCGTGCTCCATCTCCGCACGCTCCTGTTGCAACCGCCGAGTCTGTTCGTTAAGATGCTCTTGACGGCGATCCAATTCTCCCTCACGCTCCTTCAGACGATGATCCCGCTCGGATAGTGCCGACTCCGTCTGCATCGCCAACTGATCCATCTGCTCCTTACGCACCGCCAATTTTTCCTGCTGTTCCCGAAGTTCATCCCGGCTCTGTTTCAATTCCTGCTTCTGGACTTCAAGCCGACCCACCGCGTCTTGATACTCCGATGCCAAGCGAGCCTGAATCTTGCTCACCGACTTCTTCAAATCTTCCGAACCGGCTTCACCAGCAAGACGGAGCCAAAGTTCCTCCGTTGCCAACCGGACTTCCAACGTTTCGCGGTGCATCTTGCCCAACTCTTCCCGCGAACGATCCAACGCCAGCCGCATCTGCTCCAGACGCTTGTTTTGCTTCACCAAGTCCTGACGCTCCTCTTCCAAACGCCTCAATGCCAACTCCTGCGCTTCCCGAAGCCGCTGACGTTCCGACTCGTTGGACTTTTGCATCTGATGCCGCTCTCGAACCAACGCTTCCCGGATCCGGGAGGCTTCGGCTTGCGACTCTTCGACCGATGTCATCATTTCCCTTGCACTGGCATATTTTTTCGCATCCAGAGCGGCTTTGAGTTCTTTGGCTTTGAGTGTTTCCGATAGGGCAGCCAGTTCCATTTCTTTTTTCTTCAATCGGGCTTCTGTATCGACGACATACCGCTCCCGCTCTTCCGTTTTCGCCTCACGCCGGGTCAATTCTTCCGACTTCGTTTTCCGCAGACCTTCGAAATCGCTCCACTGACTCTCGAACGTTTCCCGGCGTTTGTTCCATTCCTCTTCGGCTTGCTGGACGATCAACTCCCGGCGTTCCAGTTGCTCCTCACGCCGAGCATATCGCTCCTCTAACTCGTTCCGCTTTTGGAGATAGTCGTCGTTCAGAGCCGTCATACGGCGTTCCGATGCCTCTTCGAGTGCTTTCTTTCGGGATTCGACCTGCCGATCCACATCCTCGAACCGGCTCTTGTATTGAACTTCGAGTTCAATTTTTCTCTGTTCGGCTTCCTTGTCCGATTGTCTGATGCGGTTGTCCAAAACCTCTTCGAGCGTGCGCTGTTGTACTTCCAACTGTTTTTTCTCGTCGGCAAGACGGTGCATGAATTCGCTTTCAATTTCCTGACAGCGCAATTCAAACTGGTTTTGGTAGTCGGACTTGGCGGCGAACAGTTGCGTTTCGAGTTGGTGCCGGTACTCTTCGGCTTGTACGGCGACTTCCCGCTCCCGTTCGGCGGCGATTTCAGAAAGTTCCCGCTCCCGCCGAACAAGCCGGTCTTCAACGGCTTGCTTCCGTGTTTGCAGTTCGACTTTTTCGTGTTCCAACTCACGGCGTTGCCTATCGAATTGCTCCTCGAATGTTTGCCGATAGGTTTGCAGTTGCTCTTCCCCTCTGCGGAGGTCTTCTTCTCGCAGGGCAATTTCTTCCATTTTTGTTTGCAGGGAGACTTTCGTATTTCGGACGAGAGTTTCAAACTGTGCCATTCGGGCATTGAGTTGGTTTTCCCGATGGTCGATGTCGTCCTGCCGAGTGGTACTAGGGAGGAATGTACTGGCAGTGGAGTGAAATTCTGCCGTCTGCTCGGAGTTTTTTGCGGACCAGGGGGTCTGAACGGCGAACGGGGGGAGTGCGGAGCGGATTTCTCGTCCTTGGATGTTGTCTTCACCGGTGAAAAGAGAGGGTCGAGGCATAGTCTTTGGAGGGACTGGGTAACGCAAAAAACTCAATCGTCGTTATTATCGGCAGACTTTGCCTATTTTCTTTAATCGGAATAAACAGAATGTCCCAATTTTACGCTCCTCGACACCATAACTTTCCGTTTTTCTCACCCACTCCCTTTGGGACCCCATCGACGGGCAGAAATTCCGTCATTCCGGCGAGCGCCGGAATTCAGAAAACAGTACTCGAGTCTCTCGTCTGGATTTCCACTTTCGCAGGAACGACAGGGTCTCGAGGAACTTCTCGACGGATCGTTTGCGGTACGACCACCTTACCTTTATCCCCCGGACTACCTTTTTGTGAACCGTTTGCTATAATACCCTAAAATTGTTGCCAAATTACGGTAAAAGTTTAATGAAAAATGTTATCGCATTGATACTCGGCGGAGGACGAGGTACCCGACTCTATCCGCTGACTAAATTTCGTGCCAAACCTGCCGTGCCTATCGGCGCAAAATACCGACTCATTGATATTCCGCTCTCGAACTGTATCAACAGCGGACTCGATCAGATTTACGTTTTAACGCAATTCAATTCCGCCAGTTTACATAATCATCTTCATTCTTTCTATTGTGATTATTTGCACGGCGGATTCGTCGAAGTTTTGGCAGCACAACAAACCATAGGACACGACCGATGGTATCAGGGAACCGCCGATGCCGTGCGGCAAAATTTCGATTACATTCAACAGCGGCACATCGAGTACGTCTTGATTCTTTCCGGCGATCAACTCTACCGGATGAATTACAAAAAAATGCTGAAAACGCACCTCCAGTCGAGTGCCGATGTTACCATTTCAGCGGTGCCCGTCCACAAGGATCAAGCCTCGGCACTCGGAATCATGCGGCTCGACGACACCGGCAGGGTCGAAGGCTTTCTCGAAAAACCGAAGTCCGATGAAGAGTTGTCGCACGTTCGAACTAATCCTGCCTGGATTGATGAACGAGGAATCCGCTCTCAGGGCAGAGAATTCTTGGCGAGTATGGGCATTTATCTTTTCAAAAAACAGGTACTTCTTGATGTTTTGGAAAAGACCGATTACACCGACTTCGGTAAAGAAGTGTTTCCGGCAACAATCCGCACGCAAAGAGTGCATGTACATCTTTTTGACGGCTATTGGGAGGACATCGGAACCATTAAGGCGTTTTTCGATGCGAACATTGCGATGACGCGGTCGAATCCTCCGTTTTCGCTTTGGCATTCCGATTGGACGACCTTCACTGCGCCGCGGTTTTTGCCGCCGACCCGAATGGACGGAGCGATGGTACGCGAAAGTCTCGTTGCTGATGGTTGCACTATTGGCGATGGGGCAATTATCGAAAACAGTATCATCGGCTTGCGGTGCCAAATCGGTAAGGGAGTTATCATCCGCAACTCGATCATCATGGGAGCGGACTATTACGAAACAGAGACGGAAATTGCCGAACAGCGGCGGCGCGGCATTCCGCCGATAGGAATCGGCGAACACACGGAAATCGAACATGCGATTATTGACAAAGATTGTCATATCGGCAAGCGGGTGAAAATTGTGAACCGCAACGGTACAGTGGACGGTGCGGAAAAACCCTACGGAATGATTAGGGATGGAATCGTCTGTGTCCAGAAAAAAGCAGAGATTCCTGACGGCTGGACGCTGGAGTAGGAGTGAGCCCAAAAGTGATATACCCATTAGACAGTCCCTCCGTCATTGCGCCGCGCTCCGTTCCGGCTTTTGTTCAACGCTGACAAAAGCCGGAATGAAACAACGTGTAATGACGGCAACGGGTATGAAACTTTCCGGCGAAAGCCTAACGTTGCAAACTCGTTTCATCCTGCATTGCTTTCTCCAAAGCAGGATTCTGCGACTCGCCAGTAAGATAGTTGGCAAAGACCGCCTCCTTGAGCAACCGCTCGAAATATCGGGAAATGATGATCTGTTGCTTCTTCTCGAAAATATGTGTGTGCAACTCGTCCTTCACCTCCTCTATCTTCACCGGCAAAGGATCGATATGACTAATGCAATATAGAATAACAAGACTGTCCTCGACCTGAATAATGTGCGACAACTCTTCCGGCTTCAACGAAAACGCCGCCGCTTCCAATTCGGGGTGTCCGCAATACCTCGCAATCGGCGGAATCATTCCCCGCCCCTGCCTGCTTTCAAAATCAAACGAGTACTTCACCGCCAGATCGCCGAAATTCTCTTCCGTTCTCTGCTGATTCGCCAACTGCCAAACTTCCATCGCCCGACGCTGATCTTGCGCCCTAAAGAAAATTGCCAAACACTGAACCTTGCGTCCGTAATTCGCCTCGTAAGCCATCATGATTTCCTCATTCGTAACTTGAATAAGCGGATGAGTCAACCGTTTCAACGCCAACACCGGCACAACGACATTTTTCCGATACATCGGAATGGATAATCCCGTCTCTTCCATCGCTCTTCGGAGCCAAAGATCGACATTCGGCTCACCATTCGGCATGGGCGAAAGATGTTTTTCTGCCATTTCCCGGATTTCAGTGTCAATATCCCTGTCCGAAATAATGATGTTTGCTCTTCGGCAAGCCTGTTCGACAAGCCTCCGGTTGATCATATCGTTCAAGGCTTCTTTGCCATGCTTTTGGACACAGAGATCGGCTAATTCTTGCTGGGAAATGATCTGTCCATTCAAAAGAGCGGCAACGCCCGGATACTGGTTGTACAATGCCGGATTGCCAAAAACAACCAGAACTTTCGCATTTTTTTGCAAATCCATAAAAACTTCGTCGGCAATTTGACGCAATTTTGCATCTCGAATCCTGATTTTCAACTGTTCGGTTACTGCCGCAATATCAATATCCACGGGTCGTAAATGTCCCTCACACAGATAAATGGTGAAGTAGCCCTGGGGATATTCAATGACGGGCGAGATATCGCCCGGCTTCATTTCAAAGAGGATTTTTTCGATGTGGGGATGGAACGAATGACGGCGGATCGGACGTATCATACCGCCGTAAGGTTGGCTGCCGGGGTCTACCGACCGGTTCTTGGCAATGGAGGCGAAGGTTTCCGGGTGTTGTTGGACTTCGGCAAGCACCGCGTCGGCATCGGCTTTGGAAGCGAGTACGATTTGACGAAGTTGAACGGCGGCACCGTAATTTCGTTCATATTCTGTTTGCAGTTCGGCGTTGCTGATCGAGAGATGCGGACCGGCAAGTTTTCCGAGAGCCAAAATCCTCCAGATAATATCGTTCCGATATTGTTCCGGTGAGATGCCGCGCTCCCTTTCGAGAACTTTAAGCCAATCTTCGCTGGACATGTCGAACGTTTGCGCCATTCGGAGGACTTCGGCATTGATTTCTTCGGCGGTGATCGTAATGTTTTGTCGTTCACATTCGAGCCGGATGAGCGTTTTATTGATCAGTTCTTGGAGTTCGTCTGCTCCGTGCAGTTGCAGACATTCGGCAGCGAGAGTGCTTCGGGTGATTCTTTCGCCGTTGACATCGGCAACGATGTCCGAAGCGGCAGTGTTCGGTGTGTCAATTCGCAGTGCTGGAACAGTCGAGACTTGTCCGAAAGCGGTGCCGCTGAAGACAAGGAAAGATAGTACGGTTATGAATAGGTGTTTCATCATCGCTTCGCAAACAAATTTAGCCGGATATTTAGCCGGTACTCCGGTTCTCTAACGCCGGAGGATAAGCATTTTTCCGAATTGCGTCAAGAGAGATTTTGGAATGTGCAGGACGAACAGAGGAACCGTACAAAAATAACATACGCAAAGAGCCGGAGATGTAGGCGACAATGATAATGACCACGCGCCGTAATCTCCGGGTGAATGGTGAATGATACCAGAGTCCGCAGTGCTGCATGAAGGGTGGTCTTCGTGTTATATACCAAAAACGGCATAAAAGCGGTCTTTGCGCCCTTTGCGTACTTTGCGGTTCAATCCTCTTTTTTTACCGCAAAGTACGCAAAGGGCGCAAGGTGCAATTTCATACCATTTACAGTATAATGGACACCATGCTCGACCTCATCACCGCTTACTTCGCCGAAATCGTCCAAACGCACGAACGAGGCGATGCCACCGAACATACCTACCGACCGTCGCTTAAAACGTTGATAGAAGCGTTCGACCCGGCAATTATCGCTACCAACGAACCCGCCCGACAACGATGCGGCGCGCCCGATTACATTCTCACCAAAAATAACCGCCCCCTCGGATACATCGAAACAAAAACCATCGGCAAAAATCTCGACAGCACAGAATACAAAGAACAATTCGACCGCTATCTCGCCGCCCTCTCCAATCTGATCATTACTGATTATCTGCGTTTCCAGTTTTGGCAGAATGGTAACAAAATCGCCGAAGTGAGCATCGGTGAATTAAAAAACAAAACCATTCATCCGCTCAAAGAAAATTTTGGCGAATTTGAAAACCTACTCCGCAATTTTTGCGAATTCAAAGGCGCAATCATTCATTCCGCTCACGATCTTGCCTCCTTGTTAGCAGGAAAGGCAAAACTTCTTTCCGATACCATCCGCAATGCTCTCACCATTGAAGAACGCAGTTACGCCAACACAACGCTTCAGGAACAACTCGAATCGTTTCGCAAAATGCTGATTCCCGATATGAGTGTCCCCATGTATGCCGACCTCTATGCACAAACCATCGCCTACGGTATGTTTGCAGGACGATTGCATCACAAGACGGCGGACACTTTTACTCGGCATACTGCGGCGGAAACGATTCCGAAGTCCCATCCGTTTTTGCGCAAACTTTTTAGCCATATCGCTGGTCCTGATATTGACGACCGCATCCGCTGGGTCATTGATGAACTTGCCGATTTGCTCCAAGTTGCCAACATCAAATTGATTATAGAGGACTTCGGCAAGGCAACGAAGACCGAAGATGCGACGATCCATTTTTACGAAGATTTTTTGACGGCGTATAATCCTGATTTGCGTAAGTCTCGCGGAGTTTTTTACACGCCGCAACCTGCGGTGGGATATATTGTTAGGGCGGTCGATGAGATTTTACAACAGGACTTCAAACTTCGGGACGGCATTGCGGATAACACAAAAGTCGTGATCGAAGGACAAAAACTTCATCAGGTACAAATTCTCGATCCTGCGACGGGAACAGGAACCTTTCTTGCGGAGATGATTCGGCAGGTTCACGCAAAGATTGTCAAGAAAAACATGCAAGGGGCGTGGAATAATTACGTGGCGAATGATCTGTTGCCGCGATTGCATGGATTCGAGATTCTGATGGCTCCTTATGCGATGGCGCATTTGAAGTTGGACATGATTTTGGAGGACACCGGCTATCGGTTCGACAAGGATCAACGAGTCAGTGTTTATTTGACGAATGCACTCGACGGCGGAATCCGACTGGGAGCAGCAAGCGACTATCTTGCTGGATTTGTCGATTGGCTTGTCCGTGAATCGAGGGAATCGCAGCGTATCAAACGAAAACTGCCGATTATGGTCGTGATAGGCAATCCGCCGTACAATGTTTCGACGATGAATCGAAACGAGTTTTCAAGCCGCCTGTTGATGAAGTATAAAGAAGGGTTAAAGGAAAAGAAGACCAACCTTAACGACGATTATATTAAGTTTATCGCATTGGGACAGCGGTTCATCGACCGAAACAACCTGAACGGCGGGATTCTTGCCTATATTTCTAACAATAGTTTTCTGGATGGTCCTACTCATCGTAATATGCGGAAGTCGCTACTGAGAACATTCGACAAAATTTATATTATCAATCTTCATGGAGACAGCAGAAAGAAGGAAACCGCTCCTGACGGCGGCAAAGACGAAAATGTTTTTAACATTATGCAGGGAACGTCGATTAACATTTTTGTACGCAGTCCGGGAAAAAACCGAGGGGAACTAGGCAAAGTCTTCCACCTTGATCTTTACGGCAAACGTGCAGATAAGTACGACTTTTTAGAAACACAAAGTCTTAAAACGTCGGGGTTTACGGAACTCGAAATTTCGGATCAGTTTTATTCCTTTTTTGTGCCTAAAGACTTTTCCGCAAGAGAAGAATACGAAAAAGGATTCAGCCTTGAGCAATTGTTCCTCATGCGTGGGGCTGGGGTAAAAACCGAAAGGGATTTTCTTACAATACATTTTGACGAAGCATCCATCAAAAAAGTTGTGCATGATTTTAGGTTGCTCTCGGAAAAAGATTTACGTTATAAATACAACCTGAAAAAAGATTCGCGTGATTGGACTGTGGAAAGAGCGAAACAGGATGTCATTCAGAACAAAGATGCGAAGTTTTATCAAACGATTTCCTACCGTCCCTTTGATGAGAGGTACACTTACTACACGGGAACGTCGAAAGGTTTTATCGGTACGCCCGGCTATAAAGTCAATTCCTTGATGTTGCGTAAAGGGAATATCGCTCTAATATCGGAACGTATTTCGATACAAAAACTTAATTCGTTGGCTTTTATTACCAATCAACTTTGCGAAGTTTGTTATTTTACGAGTCATACACATGTTTTCCCGCTGTACACATATGGTATAGACGGAGAAGTTGATTCAAATTTAAGCGAGATAATAGTCGGCGAAATTGCAAAGCGTATAAAAAAGGACGTTGCTCTACTACCTGCGATAGACGTTTTTGATTATGTTTACGGTGTGTTGCATGATCCGAAATACCGTGATAGATATAGGGAATTTCTGAAAATTGATTTTCCCAAAATACCTTATCCGAAGAATGCGGCAGCGTTTGACAAGTATGTTCAAATTGGTTCGCGATTACGAAGGCTGCACTTGTTGGAAGACGTACCGGAGTTACATACGACGTTTCCGATAGCGGACGGCAACGTCGTAGAAAATATCCGATTCGTGGACGGCAAAGTCTATATTAACAAGACGCAGTATTTCGGTAATGTTCCGGTTTCGGTTTGGGAGTTTTACGTCGGCGGATATCAACCGTTACAGAAGTATTTGAAGGATCGCAAAGGACGGGTGTTGACGTTTGAAGAGATTCAACACTATCAAAAAATCGCGGCGGTGTTGGAGGAAACGATCGACATCATGAATCAGTTAACGGAACCGCAATCGTAACAGGCGCGTAGCAGTTCTTTGCGTTCCTTGCGCACTTTGCGGTTCAATCCTCTTTTTTTACTGCAAAGTACGCAAAGGGCGCAAGGAAAACGTCCCATTTGACCCCGTGTACAGTATAATGGTTTTCCATGACCGATGTGCTTTCCCTAGTTGGAGTCTTATGGCTGGGCATTTGCACGGCTATAAGTCCCTGCTTGCTCGCGATGAACATTACCGCTGTCGCCTATTTAGGACGGTCGCAAAATGTTTGGCTTGCCGGTACGCTCTACGCACTCGGTCAAGTCCTCGCTTTTTGGGGACTGGCGATCCTCATTCTCGGCATACCTCTCTTTTCAGGAGATCAAGTTACCCGATTTTTTGCCTCGACACTGCACGCTTTACTCGGTCCGTTGCTGATCGTGATAGGAATGACACTGGCAGGCTTAATCCGTTTTTCGCTTCCCTCTTGGGACGGATCGGTAATGCAAAAGGCTGCCGACCGATTCGGACAATGGAGTGCGCTGCCGCTCGGCATCATGTTCGCATTGGCATTTTGTCCAACGACGGCGGCAACATTTTTGGCAATGCTGATGTTGACTGCCGAAAGAATAATGCTTTCGGAAACATTTTTTCCGCTGATGGTGTTGCCCATTGTTTTCGGCTTGGGAGCGTCGTTACCGATTCTGCTTTTTTCCGGCATTTTGGCAACGCAACGCCAATGGTTAGATCAAACGTTTCGGCGGATCACGGGACTTGAGCGTCCAGCCCGATGGTTCACCGGAGCGGTCTTTATCATTGCCGGTCTATGGCTGACCCTCCAGCGGAACTTGGGGTAAAGATACTGTACCACGACGGATAGACGTTCACAGAGCCCGAATCAGAGCCCGTGATGTAAGTCAGGGAGTCCCTATCTTACGATACGGGCTCTGTGAACCGGAGTTTCCACTCCGGGCTCTGTTTGTTCAGTGTTTTTCGTTTTGCCGCTCGTTAGAAAAATGAAAATTGGATCGGA
>Ga0099364_10002892_pt1 | contig 27130 bp, 38 predicted proteins | sample TergutTh196P3_FD_73070 | JGI IMG/M metagenome (GOLD analysis project Ga0099364, IMG submission 73070) | Microcerotermes parvus P3 segment gut microbial communities from Pointe-Noire, Republic of the Congo - Th196 P3 | ecosystem: Host-associated > Arthropoda: Insects > Digestive system > Gut ... | reverse complement strand
AGCGCCGATGGCGTCGAGCTTCGCGCCTACTTTTTTCCCACCGAGAAAGAGCAAAAACGCTTTGCTATTTTGTGCCACGGTCACCACGCCACAGGGATGAACGAATTTTCCCATATTACGCCGTTTTACAGGGAAACTCTGGGATGGAACGTCCTGTTGCCGGATCATCAGGGACACGGCCGCAGCGGCGGCAAATGGATTGGTTTCGCCGCCAAAGACTGGTCCAACATCAATCTGTGGGTGAAATACCTGGTGGAGCGCTTCGGCGAGGACATCGAAATTCTGCTCCACGGAATATCCATGGGAGCGGCAACGGTCTGCCTTGTCAATGGCAACAACCCGGCTCCGCAGGTGAAAATTGTCGTTGAGGACTGTGGCTTTACCAACCAAAAAATGGAAGTTAGGGCTGCTCTGTCATTTTTCGTGGGTTCCCTTGAGCCGTTTTTCCGCATGGGAGAGTACATGGGACTGGCAATCCAAAAGCTGATAGCGGGCTTTTCGCACAAGGATTGCGACCCGCTGGCGGCAATGCCCAACGCAAAAGCGCCGATACTTTTTGTGCACGGCGGCAAGGATCGCTACGTGCCAACACGCTTTGTTTACGAGCTTTTCGACGCCTGCCCCGTCCCCAAAAAGCTGTTTATTGTCCCGGACGCCATCCACGCCTACAGCTATTGGGACAACCCGCAGGGCTACGATGAGGCATTGGTGGACTTCATCGGCGAGCATATGGGTTTCTCTGACGAGATAAAAAAATTAGTCCATGACGAGCCAAACAAGAATCTCAATTCCGCCCAAAAATATCTTGAGGTGCTGAAAAAACGGCACATACACCATCTTGAAATGTTGTTGGATCGTTAAAAGGAACTCTTTTTGCCTAAATGCCCGAAATAGCCTTATCCAAACAAGGAACATAAATGATAATCGATTTCCACACCCACGCATTCCCCGATACCCTCGCCCCAAAGGCACTTCACGTCCTGACAACCAGTATCGACAACATCTACCCTCCTGTCCATGACGGGACGGTTTCAGGTACGCTCCGAAATATGGACAACTGCGGCGTTGACCTGAGTGTGGTGCTGCCCGTTGTGACGCGCCAGGAGCAGTTTGTCCGCTCCAACGAATGGATTGCCGCTATCGAAAGTCCGCGGCTTGTAGCTTTCGGCGGGATTTATCCCCACACCGACGACTACAAACGTGACATTGACTTCGTGGTTAGCTTGGGACTGCGGGGCTTGAAGTTCCATGCAGAGTATCAGGAGTTCGTGTTGGACGAGCCGAAAATGCTGAAAATTTATGACTACGCTTTGGGCAAGGGACTGATTCTGTTGCATCACGCGGGATTCGACCCCGCCTATCCCCCGCCTTTCAGAAGCACACCGCAGCAATTCGCCCGGGTGGTTCAGTTGATGAGGGGAGGCGTGATTATCGCCGCTCACTTCGGCGGTCACGACCAGTGGGACGAGGTTTTAGAGCATTTGGCAGGGGAGGATATTTACTTGGATACCTCCATGGGCTTTGAATATTTCACCCGTGAGCAGTTTTTGTCCATCACCGAAAAGCACGGTGCAGACAGAATTTTATTCGGCTCCGACGCGCCGTGGAGCGACGCCAAAGACGAAATTGCCCGCCTCAACGCTATGCCCTTGAGCGATGAGGATAAGGCGGCTATTCTTGGAGGGAACGGGCGGCGGTTGTTGGGAGTGTGATGCCGTGCACCTCCTCAAAAATCACATCGGGCAAGTCGCCCATCAGCACATCTGCACCCAAAGCAAGTAATTTGCGCATTTCCTCCCTGTCGTTGATTGTCCAATATTGCGCGGAGAGGTTGTGTTTGTGACAAAATTTCACGAAACGCACTAAATCCATTTGAATATTTTTGTAGGATGTCGGCACTTGCAGAGCGATGTACTTCAGACGTTTTTTGCTCATAGGAATACCAATGAGCGAACGCAGATAGAACCAAATGGTTTCGTTTATCCCTGCTGAGCGCGGCAGTTCGGGATATTTTTTCGTGACGTACCGGGTAATTTCGTTCTTCAGCGAGCCAAAAATCACCCGCTCCATCAGTCCGTAAGCCTTGAGAATTTCCAGCAATTTGTCCGCGCCCAAACGCCCGTCGTCCTCACCGTGCTTCACGTCGATGATGTAGCGATAGCGCCCTTTCGCAGCGCTTTCAAGATAATCCAACAAATCCGTAAAGCGCAGCGCCCTTAGATTATCGGGTACTTCTGTCAAATCTCGGTATGGGTAACTGCCGTCTTGTGCCTGAAAATTCGCGCCGAAGTTCAAAAGCCGCAATTGCGCGTAGGTTTTTTCCCGCACCAAAATCCCGCTCTTTCCAAAGATTTTCTCGCTGTCTGTACAGCGGTCAAGCTCATCGTCGTGGCATAAAATCAATTGATCGTCCGCAGTCAAATGCAAATCCAACTCGAAAAAATCCACCTGAAAGCGGCGATGATTTTCCACGCAATACTCAAATGCCTTAAGGGTGTTTTCGGGGTTCAGGAGACTGCCGCCCCGATGCGCCGCCACCAGGCAAGGCTTTTCGCCCACAATATATGGGTTCTTTGGCTTTTTCAAAATGAACTCCTTGTGCTAATTAAATTTCAACTAAACCAATCACACAACAATCCCCACCGAATAAACCACCGCCGCATATGGCGGGATAGTTACATTCAACGTGCCGCCGTCAAAAGCTTCTTCAAGCTCCCACAGCGAGGCGGTGGTGGAGTGTTTGTTGCTCGCCGTGAGCATTGTCCCCTTGACAGCGCTTTCCGTCAGCTCAAAGCCGCTGAGATTCACCGTCAATTTCTTGGAAATACCGTAGGGATTGACCGCCTTTATATAGAGCTTGCTCGCCTCCTCGTCAATGGAGCTTGACTGGAAGAGCCGACCTAAGCCTTTAAATTCGCTATCCAACATGACTGTCCCCAGTGTGTCCGAGAACATCTTTTGGACGTAATAACTTGGGGTCAGCGTCACATCACGGGAGCTGAAATGTATCAGGTTAGGCCACCACTGGCTCATGTCCGTCTTGCCGAACATCGGAGCATAGGAGGACATAACCACCACGTCGCTGTTGCGCTCAAGTCCCGTGATGAACGCCGCCTCGGCGAGGGCAAGCTCAAGTGTGTTTGCCCGTGACTGGTCGGGACGCTTGTTTCCCATGGTGGCAAAGCGATTATGAGCCGCGTATTCCCCCATAAACACCTGCACCCCGCGTTCGAAATTGCCCTCGTCAAAGAATTTCGTCCCCTTGTTCAGCAGCCATTTTCGGCTCGTGTAGCGGTGCATATCAATGATTGTGTCGCTGTGATATTGGCGCAGATTCTCCATAGAATGTCTGTAATCGTCGTTAGTCATGGACCAACCCGCACTGGAAACGATGATGATATCGGGATAAACCGCCTCCACTTTTTCCCGCAGATATGCGAAATTATCCAAGTATTGCTCGCCGAAATTCTCGTTGCCGATACCTAGATATTCAAGCCCAAATGGCTCGGGACTGCCGTTTTCGCTGCGCTTCTTTCCCCACTTTGTGTCAAGGGAGCCGTTAGCGTACTCAATCAGATCGATGATGTCCTGGGCAACGCGGTCAAGCCCATCGTCACCGGGACTGAAATTCGCCTCGTATTTGGCACGCTCTGCCCTGTCCCAACCCTGACATAGCATACCCGCGTAAATCACGGGCATGGGCGCTGCCCCCATTTCTCGGCATAGCTGAAAATATTCGTGGTAGCCCAGTCCATATGACTGCATATAGCCCCATAAATTGGGATTTTCCTTGCGCTGTTCCAAGGGTCCAACGCTGTCTTTCCAGTTGTACGCCTGGGCGTGGGCGTAATGCCCCTCCACAATGCACCCGCCCGGGAAACGGATAAACGCGGGATTCAGGTCGGCGAGAGCCTCCACCATGTCTTTGCGCAACCCACCGTTTTTCCACGCAGCTTCGCCGTATCCCCAAGTGTTCCTGGGCTTTAGGGAAATCATATCAATGTCTATCCGCCCGCTGCCCGCAAGGCTTAATTCAAACTCCCCAACACCGTCGGCAATTCCAGTTATCGGTAAATCCTGCCGCGACCATGTCCCTAAACTCACAGGGCTGAAATCCATGGGTTCTGTGAGGTTTTTCTCGCCATCTTTTACTGTCACAACAAGGTCGCCGTCAAAGTCGCCGCTTCTGTAATAAAGGCTGAAATCATAGATCTCCCCTGCGTTTATGGGGATATCCGGATTTTCATCCTTGAGGGCATAGCCTCGGTTGGTGAAGGCAAAATCGCCGTTGATGGCGACGCTGATGTAGACGGCGTTGTTTTCGTTCAGACCTCCCTCATCATGGAATTCAGGCAGACCGTTCCACCCGCCGAAATTCCACCCAAAGCCCGCATACTCGTGGATTTTGTAGTCTGCGGGGTTGTCGGGGCGGTACTCAAATGAGCCGTTTTGGATGAGTTCGGGGTACAGCCCGCCGTCCCCCGCATAGTTGATGTCCTCAAAAAAGATGCCGTAGAGGGTACTGGGTACAGGGTGGGCGGTTTTGTCTGCGTCAAGGTTCAGTGTGTAATAGCGTGACGCAACGGTGAACCCACCCAAACACACTAGCGCAGCAAGGCAGAGAACGCCCGCCGTGGTCAGGATTTTTTTTAGCATGGTTTACTCCTTTTAATAGACCTCTTCGGAAACTATTGCGTTATTCCGTATTCTTCCTTATCCGCCTTGCTGTAATTTAGGGGCGAATATTTATTAAGCAGGTCTTTGGCTTCCTTAACGCGGGTGCCTTTTTGGGTGAGGTTGATGCCTTTATTGCCGTCGCTCACCTCGGCGGTAAACCCATTTGCGTTATAGGCGAAACTAACAACAACATTCCAACAACTAAAACGGCATTTATAAGGAGGCTTCGGACCGTTATTCCCATAAGTGCTCTTATCCATGCTGTTCCACATTCCAGATATTTTTGAATCCCCTAAAAGGGAAACATAGTAGAAATCATCGCTCCTAGCGAAGACTGCGTCAACGCCCGACGGGGCGGCGGCTCTTGTTGTCGTTGCGGATATAGTGGTGGTGGTAGAGCGTTGGGTGGTTGTAATCCTCTGTGTCGTTGTCGCTCTTCGAGTAGTGGTAGTTTGCCGCGCCGTAGTAGTCACCTGCCTTGCGGTGGTTGAGGGTATGGTTGTGGTGGTCGTGGGTGCAGCGGTCGTTGAGGGTGCATTACTGGGCTCGGTGGTTGTGGTTTCCATCTGCTTTTCAAGCTGATTCTGACCCGAAGCGTCGGTTTGTCCGCCTTGTATGTGATCTTTGATGTAGTCCGCACCAAACCAGATGCCCGCGCCAAGCACTGCTAGTAGCAATAGTGCGATTAAAGCTTTTTTCATGCTATCCCCCAAGATTTTTCAAGAATGCAATACAATATACCAAGTGCTACTAATTATAGACCTTTGTAATGTAAATGTCAAGTTCTCAACCGTTGCTGTATTGCTTTTTGCCCGGGAATATTGTATAATTTCAGCAAAAATAAGGAACCCAATATGAACAACGACTACACCCAAATCACCATTTCACTTGCCGCGGCGGACTTAGACGCGGCGGCGGCGATTGCCCACATGGCAGTGCCGTATGGTTTTTACTGCGAGGACTATTCCCATCTTGAGGAGGAGATTGCCGCCATCGCCAACACCACGTTGATTGACGAGGAGCTTTTGGCAAAGGACCGCACTCGCGGGGCGATTCACCTCTACATCCCCGTGGAGGAGGATCCGCAGGAAGCGGTAAGCTTTTTGCGCTGCCGCTTTGAGGCGTCAGAAATCCCCTGTGAAATCTCATTGGCAAACTGCCGCGCCGAGGATTGGGAAAACAACTGGAAAGCCTATTACAAACCTGTGAACATCGGCAAAAAGCTGACCGTTGTCCCTCAGTGGCTCAAGGAGGAACACCGGGCAGACGATAGCCGCCTGCCCCTGTTCATTGACCCGGGACTAGCATTCGGTACGGGCAACCACGCCACCACTCGCCTGTGTCTTGAGTTACTGGAGGAGGTGAACCTGCCCTCTGGTGCATCTGTATTGGACATAGGCTGCGGCAGCGGCATTTTGGGTGTTGCTGCCCTGCTTTTCGGCGCAAAGAATGTCCGCGCTTTGGACATCGACCCTGTTGCGGTACGGAAATCCGCCGAAAACGCCGCCCTGAACGGTTTCCTCCCTCCCGCTTTTACAGCGCAAAAAGCTACTTTGGACGACTGTGACGATGAGCAGTACCACCTGATTTTAGCCAACATTGTTGCCAATGTGCTGATACCCCTCGCCCCGAAAATCGCCCAATGCGCGGGGGACTTTGTTGTGCTTGGAGGTATCATTGAACTACAGGAGCAGGAGGTTGCGGCGGCGTATCAGGCGCATGGTTTGTGCCTTGTCAGGCGGGTGGAGAGGGATGGATGGATTGGGCTTTTGATGAGGAAACAGGGTTGCGGATAAAGAATTTAGGGGCTTGTTGAAAAATTATCTTTCATTTTTCTTAATCGAGATAGTTTTTCAACAAAGCCAAATAATGTTATAGTCGATTAACTTGAAAATCGGCTATATTTCAAGCAAGAGCAGAGTTTATGTTGGGGCAGATGGCTTGGTGGTCAGAAATTTTTGTTGGAAGTTGAACGAAAAAAGCTCTTGACACAGCACACAAATTTTGTTATAATGTAGTGGTAAGGGAGGGTTACCGAAGTGGTCATAACGGGGCGGTCTTGAAAACCGTTTGGGGGCAACCCCACAAGAGTTCGAATCTCTTACCCTCCGCCAGTTAATTCGCTGTCCGAACCCCGCTTTATATTTGTAAACGGGCTGTTCGGGTTTGTTATCCATAGATAACGGCGAACCAACCCCCGCACTCTATTTCGGAGTGCGGGGGTTGGTTATATTTACCTGACGAAAAAACATAAAAAAATTTGCAAAAACGCTTGACAACCACACATTTATGTGGTATAATGTAATCAGAAAGGAGGTGAACAGGTGGATGACATAATCAAAGCACTCACGGTGGTTTGGTTGGCAGTGCAAATAGGGTCGAAACTAAAAGAACTGTTTACCAAACCACCAAAGAACAAAAAGCGGGGGAAATAAATCCCCCGCCCCCGTGGGGGGACGTTACTTTGATTATACCATGCCGCTTTATAAAATGCAACAACTAAAAAACATTTTCCCGCTATTTTTAATTCTCTTTGTCGTGTTAAAAATTGTAGACTTTGATAATCCCTCATTGTTTGACATTACGATGATTGTTTTGTTTGCCATTAATGCAGTTTTATCGTTTATCAACCCGAAAAAAGGAGAGTAGTATGCAGCTTAGAAAAATACGATTAGAAAAAAGTCTGTCCGTTCCTGCGTTATTCCGTTTGAGCGGCGTTCCGATAAGAACGATTGAGGAATTGGAACGCCGCGGTGATGGTCGTGTGTCTACACTGAAAAAACTCGCCGATGCCCTCGGCGTGTCGCTGGATGAGCTGTGCCGTGAGGATGTTGTCTCACTGCCTGAAAATTAAACAAAACCAAACCCGCCGGAGCTGATAACTTCGGCGGGTTTGGTTTCATATTTTAGGCGATACAGTCAACCAACACTTCACCCAAGCTTTTTTAAAAGCTGATTGTATTTATTTGCGTATTCCTGAGCTTTCATAGTATCAAGATTATGATTTTTCTTTAATAAAATATCGGCGTGGCGTAACTCGTCTCTTGCCATTATGCGGTAATTTTCATCATGCGTTTGTTTCCAAAGATTGTAATACTTCTCAGAATCGTGCAGCTCCTCGGCAATGTCATCCTTTTCCGCCGCTGGCATGATATTATCCTTTTCGGCAAAAACATTGCCGTGATGCGGATTAGGCGAGGGGTGAAGATCGTTCCGGTGCGTGGCGTGGGGAGTTTCACCGTACTCGTTGCCGACATGGTGCATTGCCGTTAATACCGCCCCGATATTGGCAAGATTATTTAACTGTGAGGGGTGGTATTTATCGGTCAATCCTTTGCTGAGTTTAACAAAGTCCTCCGTCAACATCTTTTTCTGCGGGTTCATTTTATCATGGTCATACACGAATATCAACCTCCCTCTTTTGCCTTGTACTTATCGTGCAGACGATCGTCTAAAACGTGCATATCGTGAGCCAGCCATCCGGTTTCAACAAACCGTTTGTACCAACGCCCGCACTTTTCGTAATCATGCAGCATACATTTTAACGCTTTTTTAATCACGCAATTGCCGACACCCAATTTATCAAAGTGCTTTTTGTTTGCTTCGCCCAACCGCTGTATGCCGTCAAGTAATTTTTTGTCCCACCACTCAAGATGCTGCTCTAAAGATTTCGGAGCGTAATTTACATCTGTGTGGGGTATCGTGAATACGTCCCTGTATTTGTCGAAGTAATTATTTACAAGATCGATTTCCAAACAATACAAATCCTTACTCAAACAACGGTGCATACGCTTAAATCCGTTATATCCCAAACTCTGACAAATTGCCATTGCGTTTTCGTTGATGTGCTTATGTTCACACAATACCGATGCTATGTCGTTATAAATTTCACGCATTAGTGCTTTCCTCCTTTAATTTTTTTAATATTTCGCCTAACAATGCCAAACTTTTATCGCTATACATCGCTTGTCTTTGATAATAACCTAATTGTGCTTCGTATATACGCAAGTTTACATCTACATTCCACAACGAAGCTATTCAATTTGCCATTGCCAAATCATGGTCAATGCCATTGTTTTGTTGCTCGGCCACGCAACATCACCACCCTTTTTAAGCTGTCGCTGGTGCAATTGCAGGAGTAACGATTGCTTGGCAAAACAGATTGTTCAACAGAGTAAAATGCGGCACGGTGCCAGTGGTTGTATCTGTTAGGTTGCTGAATATTAAGCATAAGAGTTCACGGCGGCGAAGTCTGCCGATAGTCACAGGGTTACCAAACTTTGTTAATACGGGGTAGGTTGTGCCGTTTACAGTGATAAACAGATTTTCTGCTCCTGTGGCATTCGTCCACTTTAAGCAATAGCGGAGTTTGTACCCGTCCTCGTTTTCAAGAGAGGTATTTACGACCGTTATTGTTGCGCTTGTGCCTTGCACAAGAACAGCGTTTAAAAGTTTAAAATTATCCCATTCAATGCGTTTTCGTCTCATATAAAAAATCTCCTTTTTATTAAAATAATAAGGGCAGGTTATTACCCGCCCCAAAACAACACACGTTTTATAAAACGGGAAAAAGAATAGGTATTTAGTTGTGCAATTGGTTAGAAATTGAAATCTCCGCAACCGTCAAAATCACGTCTGCCGTCAAAATCACGTCTGCCGTCAAACGGTACGCAATTTACGAAGGGAGCGTTATGAAATATCGGTGTGGGAGCGTTTACAGGATAAGCCGGGATAGGACATTTTGGAGCAAGCGCTCCGATAATTGTTGCGTTTTGGTGCAATTGGCTGTTAGCCAGTCTGCTTTCCGCTAATTTGTCCCTTAACTCATTGATTTCGGTTGTACACATCTTATCAAGGATTCTCTGTGTATTAGCCGAAGCATTGGCAATTATAGCTCCTGTATCCTGTGAGTTCTGGAAACGAATGCCGTCAATGTTACGATTAGTTTCGCAGCAGCATTGAGCGTTCAATAGCTCGGCGTTTTTAAAACCCATCGCCATAGCGAATTTGTTATCCATAATATCCTTCTGAAGAGCAAAATTGCCGCCCATGATGGAATTATTGAGATTGTATGCCTGTTGGCTTATATTGTCGTTAATAGCACATTCTTTGTCCATAATTGCTTGCAGCATAGTATTGTTCTGCTGCAGATTGAATCGAGCATCCATCTCGTTAAATCTGCCGTTTACTTCTACCCACTGTGCATTACGGCTAACATCTTCGCAAGTAGCGTTACAACGCCCGCCGCCGCAATTACCGCCGTCATGTCCGCCAAAACCAAAACCTCCGCGGCCGCCAAGCAGTGCGAGCAACAGGATTGCCCAAATACCGTTGCCGCCCCAACCACCGTCATTGCCATAGTTGCCCGTAGCAACCATTGGGATTCCGCCTACATCTACCATAGTTGTTTTACCTTCTTTCTTTTATAAAAATATTTATAAAAACAATGAACGTGTCGACCCGCGCATTGGATTTAATCACATTTGCCCGCCCATCGAGTTACTCACATTTTGTGCGTATTGAATTACCTCTTGCGGAGATTTACCCTTTACGGCTTGTAATAAAGGGTTGTTGGGGTTTTGCTCGATTATATTATTTATCAGAGCTTGCGGGTTTCCTTTTTGTTGCTGAATTTGCTGTATCAGCGACTGTGCTTGCGGATTCTGCCGAGCCATCATTTGCACTAACATTTGTGGATTGAACATTCGCCCAACTCCTTTCTAAATCCGTAAATTTGTCATTAAATTTACGTTCTAAATTTACATATTTGTTTTCTAACGACACAATAACATCGCTGTAATCTTTGCAGGTACAAGCGGCACAGGGGGAAATCGCTGTTTGATCCGGCATCTTTTTTTCGTAAATTTCAAAATCAAATAATCCCGTGCTTACGTTAAATTGCTTGCTGTAAATTTGCCCGGTGGTTTTGTTGATAAATAATAGTGTCGCTCCGCTTAGATCGCTCGGATATGACCGGGCTTCCTGCTCATTCGCAACGGGTATTAATAACTGCCGCTGCGGGGGCTGTACACCTTGTCCTTGCCCTTGTTGGGTGTATTGCGGATATTGCTGTTCAAGGCGTTGTAAACGCTCCTGCGGGGATTGCTGGGCGGGATACTGCGGTGTTTGATTATAACCGTTGTAGCCGCCTGTGTAGTAATTGGGATAATAGTTGTAATCCATGTTCATATAATTGCCTCCACTTCCTGCATAAACTCATCAACCGGAACGCCGTATCGCTTTGCTATGGCATATCCGCATTTGATCCCTTTTTTAATCATGTTTTTAAACTTAACCCTCTGTCCCTGTTCTAAATTGCTTACAAAGCTGTAAGCGCATTCGGCAGGCGTAAAATGCGGTGCAGTTCCGGATGTCCCGACTTTTGCGGTCGGCGGGGTTATCAGACTACTTATTGCCATTTACAAACCTCCCGTAAGCCATACTAAGCACGATACATATAGCCTCAATGTCGTCCTTAGCGAAAAAACCTTTTTGTATAATGGTCTCTGTGGCTTTTTCTGTCTGTGCGATTAGCTGTTCAAGAATTTTATCTAATCTTTCTTCCATAAGAAAAACCGCCTCCTGACTTTATACTTCAAAGTATAAAGCCGAAACAAGAGACGGTTTTGCATGATTTTTATATAAAACATTTACGAATTTATGCCGAAAATTGACCATTAAAAAAAGCCGGATGCACAATCGCATCCGGCTAAATACTATATTATTCTTTCAAGTTTACGGCGGATCGCCGCTAACTCTTTGTTAATTTTATTTGCACTCCATCCGAGCATATCGGCAATTAGATTTACATTTTTACCTTGAACATAAAACATCCTGAGAATTTCCGCTTGTTCGTCTGTTATAAGTAATTCATGTTCAAGGCATTCGACATCTCTTCTCAGGGCTGTACGAAAATATTCATTTATTCGTCTTACACGGCTTTCGGCAATCTCGCTCACCTCTTTTTCGTAACTGTTTTATAGGCATAATCGGATTTTGATTCGATACCGTTATTGTATGTATGGGTTGACGAACTTCCTCGGGAAATTACATACTTCGCATTTTCATTCCTCGCAGAATGTCTACGCCTACGAGTAATTTGCATTCTTTGACGTAATGAAATGTTACCTGTACCCGTTGCTTCTTGACTTAACAGTGTTCCATTGACTGTCATTCTTTGTCGGAGTGTGTTCGCCATCCATCATCACTACCTTATTCTTTAGGATTGATAGTTTGATTTATGTCCCCGTCATTACTAATGTTACCATCTTGTGTGTAATCATGCGTTATTGTTGTTTCTTCCACAAATTCAAATTGATCCCAAAAATTATAAAAACGCTCATCGCTTGCTTTTTGCGCTATATGCCCGGATATGTTGCCAAACATATACATACCGACAACCGCCGCAATCAGCACCCAAATCGTTACCATAAGCCGCTTGTTTGTTTTGCGTTGGTCTTCAAGTGTATCCTTTAAAATCGCTGTCGTGTTGCCGATTTCCCTAATTTCCTTTAAAATGTTTTCAACAGGCTCCATGTGACATACGCTCCTTAATATAAGATTTTTGTCGTTATGTAGGTTAAGATTGCACCGACTATACCCGCAATAACCACCCATGAAATATTATCCCATTTTTTAGCAGGCTTTAATGTAATGTCCGCAACTTCCTGCTTTATTTCTTTGACGGTGTTTTTAATTTCTTGCATCGCTTCCAGTATATTACTAAATCTTTCATCTGTCAAGGTTTGTTTTTGTTCAAGCACATTTAATCGCCCAAATATTTCTTTGATAGAAGATATGTTCCGATCGGTGTTTTGTTCGATTGCGGATATTATGTGTTCGTTAGAAATAATCCGATTTATTATTTCCTGATTATCCATATAATCACCTCCCTAAAATCATTCACAACGGACAGGGTGGAATAGGTTAATTCCCTGCCCATTGTGTACTTACTTCTAATAATTTTGCGCTACGGTTTCTTCTATTTTACTGGTTATCCAAATATCGAAGTTACCGTAAGTCTCCTCAACTAATCTGCGGGTTTCTGTGTCGATCATTTTAAGAGCAAGCTGTTTTGTTTTGCTAAAAGCCTCTTTCGCTGAATCACTGTCAAATTTGTTAGCTTTTTTCAATTCATCAACATAGGTTTGAGCTGTACAATTTACGGCTTGTATAACTACCCCGCTCGTCTTCTCAATTGCCGCTTGTAATGCGGCGTTATCAGTTTTAGCGGCGACTTCTTCGGTTTTCTTTTTAATAAACGCGCATATAAATCCGCCCACCGCTAATATTGCGGGTATTAAAACACCTTGCAAAACCATGCTTGTAATTTCGTTATAATTCATAATATCACACCTTTGTTAAACTATTTGCGGCTACCCAGCCTAAACTGCCTGTCGTATTATAGGGATATTTTGCCCCTGCTAAAAAATGTGTAATTTTAGTCCGCACATTAGTTACTCGTTTGCCGGGCGAACCTCCGGCGCTTGTGCCATACAATTGCGGGGTGTTTGTTTTATAAAGCACTTGTGCATATGCCGCAATATCCTCAAAATGCGAATTGGAAAGATTTGCATCAACCAATTTAACCGTTAGACTTGGAAACTTTTCTTTTTGGCTTTTGATATAACTGTCATGTTCGCAATCAAGTTTATTGGCAAAATCGTTCCAAAGGAATTGCCACCGTATTTTGCCTGCTTCTTTCCAAACCATAAGTTTTCTACTTGCAGTTGTGCTTTCGTCCATTCTGTTCACCTTCTTTCCTCTGTTTTGGTTTTCACCGATCTCGATTTTAAAGAGTTTTTCGCATCGTGGCGTTTTCAGATTCAAACTTCTCAAGGTCTTGCAATCTGAAATTATAGTATTTTCCTGTCTTGATAGCGTTTAGCTTTTTTTCGCGCACCCACTTCCAAACGCAATCTTTTTTTACGTTGTAACGGGCGGCTACTTGTTCACAATTTAAAAGTTTTTCCATAATCTCACCTCTTTTTTATTTTTGATACTTGACATTATTTGTTGATAGTTGTAGAATAGATATATTAAAATGCTTATTTTAATTAATGGAATAAGCTATATCGTCAAATTCATCCAGCCCCGAATTATACAATATGGCTCTGATTTTTGTCGCTCTCGTTTAACTTTCCTCTTAAATAACATTATTTGCCTCCTTTGTGTATCGGACGGTGTTTTCCCATAATGCACCTGCTTAATTAAATTTATAGAAAGGATCAATAATATGACGATGAAAACAACAGGGTATTGCGAACTCCAAAAATGCGATTATGAGATTGAAGTTTATGTCAAAGAATTTCAAGCAATGGGTGCACCGAAACAGTATTATGCTAAAACGATGTATTGTGAATATGGATTTTTTAATAATTGTGAATATATCCACGGTCCAAAGGTTTGCCCCATTTTTGAGCGTTACAGGAGTTCCTTGTCCTTGCACAAAAATTAGCTGTTATTGCAAGAGCGTTGTCTTTATAAACGCCAATATCTTCTGTATCAATTCCGTTTGATACACGCCTTACTACTTCTTTTTCTAATTCTTCGGTTAATTGAGCATATCCCCTGAGTTTTTTATTCTCTATAAATTTTTCTATATCTTTAAACCATGTGATCGTGTTATCATCGTTCATTTCATAAACCCATTCTGCGTGAATTGGTAGAATTGTCTTCATTCTCGCAGTAACTATATCGCACCCGACATTATACTTACACACCTCGCAAGGCAACATCTCATCCATCGGCTCATTGATAGAGGCATAATAGGACAAAATCGCCAAGTGGAGTTTTGCACAGGTTATTTGTTTATCAGTCAATGTTGTTTCCATAACATCACCTCCTTAGTTTTTATAGAAAGGATTAATAAAGCATGGATACGAAAACATTTCTCATAGTATTGATTCCGTCTGTTTTATCATCAATCATAGCCATAACAAGTATCATTTCCATAATGCTTCGAGAAAAAAGAAAGAAAAAAGAACAAATATGGAATTTAACGAAAGAATTGATATTGAAATATAAGGCAGAAGATTTTATACATTGTTATGATGTTATAAATATCGCTAAGGCATTTCATTATTTAAACGAAGCGTTGGCAGTTGCTGGCACTGATAAGATTTATGAATGGGTAAAATCTTTTGAAGAGAAACAGAAACGCAATACAGAGCAACAGCATTGTTAGCGTTGTTTTCAGCACACTTAAACAATAAGTCTATTTGATTTGACAACATTTCTAATATGTTTTTGTTTTCCATATTGATTTTCTCCATTTTCCTTACCTCTTTACTTCTATTTTAATTTTCTTCCGTTGATTTTAGTTTTTGTTTGTTGCTTATAGTATAATTCGTACATTATCCGAAGTCAACCCTTTTTCGTATTTTTTACGAAATTTGTATGCTTATACAAATTAACATTAGAATCCGCCCTTGTATTTATGAAAATACCCAATAACTCAAATGGGTAGTTTATGTGAAATTCAACATCAATTGCATACGATTCGTGTTGACGATTCTTATTATTTAAAAGCATTTCGGTTTGCTATATAATCACTTCCTTATGTTAGTTGATTAAGTTTTAATTCGTAAATATTCCGAAGTTGATAGAGAGGATGTAAAATAATGACTGTCTTAGAGAGATTGTTGAATTTAATTAAGGCGAAATATAAAAGCGATGCTGAATTTGAGAGAGATATAGGGTTGAAAGAAAAAACTGTAGACAGTTGGAGGAGAAATAAATCTGAATCCTATTATAAAAAAATGTCTGAAATATCAAATTTATTTAAAGTATCAAGCGATTATTTACTCGGCTTATCAGATGACCCGGTGAATATAAATAATTTAAAAAACAGGAGAATAAAAATGAACAATAAAATATGGGATGCTTTAAAAGAATTTTTTGTTGAGGTCGGGAAAATATTGCCTAAAGGTAACATTGGAATTGTTTTCGATACTCAAGAGGAAATTAATTTGGAAGAGAAAGTAAATATAGATTATCAAAATAAATTAAAAAATGGTATTTTGAATAATGTAGATGTTTCGGTAGAAACTTTTGAATCGTGGATTGAATTAGATTTTGATAAGATGATACCCTCTTCTGATCAGATATTAAAAATAGGAGAAAATGTAAAAAATAAAATTGGTTCTCGCATTTATATTCAATTGGCAAAAAATTGTGTATACTATCTTGAGAATGTTGATAATGACAATAAACACGGTGAGTCTCCCGCTGTTCCGGACACAGAAATCGCCCGAGAGGTTAGCAGCTTGGCGGAGCAGGATGCACGGGAAATTATAAAAAATAACGGTAAAGTTAGGTCAATGGATAGAGGATGATTATGTCTATTCGCTTTGGGGAACTGCCGTTAGGCTTGAGCCGGAGGAATGAAAAAACCGCATTTAGGCGGTGGGAGGGTGTCACCGGATTTGTATCCTTTTGTCAAACATAAAATATAAGTAATTCTCGACAATAAAAAATGCCAATATGGTGTATAATATAATAATGAAATGGAGTGATTATTGATAGCAACAGAAACTTTTTATAAAACAATATATATAGATGACAAAGCGGCAGATGTATTAATCGCCGGATTTGAACGTCCGTGCAAACCTCATATACCCAAATTTGACATAGACGAAAACATGAGAAGGGGTGAGGATTTATTACGCACAGTTTTATACCGCTTAGAGAAGTCCCTCACGCTTGGAGAGGATGAGGTGAGAGTATGGAAAAAAGAAAACTAACTGCGCTTAGAAATTCATTCGATTTGATTTTACATATTTTCGATGATTCTAAAATAGAATATTGGCTTGCCCGTGAATTACAAAGCCTTCTCGGTTACAGCACATGGGAAAATTTTGACAAGACAATTCAACGAGCGATAAAATCTTGTGAGACGTCAGGTATCGAAGTATCATATCATTTTCGTGAGGTCACGAAAATGATTGAACTTGGAAAAGGCGGAAAAAGAAACGTATCGGACTATATGCTTACAAGATACGCTTGTTACTTAGTTGCTCAAAATGGTGATCCAAAAAAAGAAGAGATTGCTTTTGCACAGGCTTATTTTGCGGTGCAAACAAGAAAACAAGAATTAATTGAGGATAGAGTTTCTTTTATTGAACGAATGGAGGTGCGCGATCAGCTAAAAGAATCAGAAAAGAGATTGTCTAAAAATATTTATGAACGTGGTGTTGACGATGCTGGATTCGGGCGTATTCGTTCAAAAGGCGATAAAGCGTTATTCGGCGGCAAAACTACACAGCAGATGAAAGATAAACTTCAAATCAAAGAAAACCGCCCGTTAGCTGATTTCCTCCCAACTCTTACCATCGCTGCGAAAAATTTGGCAACTGAAATTACAAACCATAATGTCGAAGAAAACGATTTGTATGGCGAATCCGGCATTACACAAGAACACATACAAAATAATTTAAGCGTTCGTGATATGTTGGGAAAACGCGGCATAAAGCCTGAAAACTTACCGCCATCGGAGGATATAAGGAAATTAGAACGCCGCATAAAAACAGATGAAAAGAAATTAGCGGAGCAAACTGGAATGTTTCCAAAGAAAGATGATGAATGATTTGTCGGATTCGGCAAATCATCAATACACCATAATAAAGTCATAGAACGTGCAAAGACAGCTTGCGAAAAGGCCGGAATAGAGCCATCTTTGCATTTTGCCAATGTTGGCAAAATGGTTCTGTTAGGAAACGATTGGAAAGCGAACAACGAAAAGCGATAAAGCAAGAAACAAATACTGACGAAGGGTGAGAGTATGGGTGCGGCTCTAAAACTGCAAAATCCAAGGGGACAAGCAAATGCGGTCATATATGCCCGTTATTCGTCCCACGGGCAGCAAGACCAAAGCATTGACGGTCAATTACGGGATTGTTACGCCTTTGCAAAACGTGAGGGCTTACTTGTTGTTGGTGAATACATTGACCGCGCTATCTCGGCAAAGACTGATGACCGCCCGGACTTCCGGCGCATGATAAGCGATGCCGCAAAAAAGCAATTTCAATATGTTATCGTGTGGAAACTTGATCGCTTCGCCCGAAACCGTTTTGATTCTGCGATTCATAAGGCAACCCTGAAAAAGTACGGCGTTAAAGTCTTGTCCGCTATGGAAAACATAACCGATGACCCAAGCGGCGCATTGATGGAAGGCATTTTAGAATCAATGGCACAACATTATTCTGATAGCTTATCTGAAAATGTACGGCGCGGACAAAGGGAAAGCATATTAAAAGGGTCACACCTCGGAGGCATTGCTCCGTTCGGCTTTAAGTCCGTCCGCATTGACGGTAAATTACATCTTGTTGCAGACGAAGAAAAAGCTCCGATTATAAAATATGTCTTTGAGGAATACGCAAAAGGCACAACAAAGAAAAAGATTATGGAGAATTTGACCGCCCGTGGGCTTGTAAATTCTCGCGGCAATTCCCTGAAATTATCAAGTTTGCAAACTGCTTTAAGGAACAAAAAATATATCGGCGTGTATGAATTTGGAGGAGAAATAGTGGAAAATGCTTGCGATGCGTTGATTGACGAACATACTTTTAACAGAGTTCAAGATATGCTTGACAGCCGAAGTCACGGAAAGAACGCTAAAAAGGTGCGGCAAGAGTATTTATTGCACGGTAAAGTATTTTGCGGACACTGCGGAACACGTCTTGTCGGGGACGGCGGGACAAGCAAAACTGGAAAAGCCCACTATTATTACGCCTGTGCCAAACGAAAGAAACATCATACTTGCGATAAACTAAACGAAAAAAAGGACTTTTTGGAGTGGTATGTTGTCGAACAAGCTGTTGAAATACTTATGACCCGCTCAAACATAGAAGATATAGCAACAGGAGTAGTTAAGGCTTATCGAGAAGAATTTAACGATACCCGCATAAAAGAATTGGAACGGCAGCTTAGAAAGCTCGATAAAGAGGTTGACAGTCTTGTGACGGCGATTGCAAGCGGCCCTCAGAAAGCCGCTGCTAAACTTATGGAGAGAGTGGAAATATTAGAAACACAAAAAATTGATATAGAGCGTAATCTTGCATCCCTGCGTTTGGCGGCAAGAGCAAAATTCACAAAAGATGAGGTTGTGGCATGGCTCAAATCTTTTTGTAAAGGCGATCTGCTTAACATTGAATACCAACGTAAAATAATAAACATCTTGGTAAATTCCGTTTATGTCTATGATGATAAAGTAGTTTTCTATTTCAATCTCAGAGGTTCGGAAAAGCAAGTGTCATACATTGACGTATGTAACGACATGGAGGGGCTTACCCCGCTTGACGAAAATTCCGCAAACGCCGTTGACAAAGGCGGCGGAAAGTGCTATAATGAAGAAAATCGGGGTTCGGATAGTAAACCAACCCCTCCGCCAAAAAATGCCTCTAACGAGGCAATGAAGAATGATAAATGATGAATTGTAAATGATAAATTAAAGGAGATTTTAGCATGAGTGACATGGAGTACAGCCCGGATATAATGACGTTGGTTGACGATGATGGTGTGGAGGCAGAGTTTGAGCTTATTGATACGATAGAGGTTGACGGGCAGCGGTATTTTGCCATGACGCCCTATTACAGCTCTCCCGATGATATTACGGATGAATCGGATGCGCTGGTGGTATTAAAGGGCGAAATCGTTGACGATGAGGAGCTTTTGGTTTCTATCGATGACGATGATGAATACGAGAGAATAGGCAAGATATTCATGGAGCGGATAGAAAAACTGATGGACGAGATGTTTGAAGAAGAAGCAGAGTGATAGATATGAATTGGGCAAAATTTTCCCGTCTTCCGGAGATAACAAAATCTCTTAAACAGTTGTACGGACAATACGGATACAAGCCGATAAGGCTTGCAAGATTCGAGGAGTATGAGCTGTATCTTGCCAACAAAAACTTTTTAAAACACGGAGAGGTCATTACCTTTATGAATACGGACGGACGTCTGCTTTCGCTAAAGCCGGACGTGACCCTGTCTGTAATAAAGAGCGTTGCGGCACAGAGCCAAAGCTGCAATCAAAAGGTTTTCTACTCTGACTATGTCTACAGACCGTCTGGTTCGTCACGCAGTTATGACGAGTTTTATCAGATAGGTCTTGAGTATATAGGCAGTATTGACGAGTATGCCCTTGCCGAGATAGCGGCGCTGGCGGCAAAGAGCCTGGCCGTTATCAGTCCTGATTATCTGCTTGAGCTGTCCCATGTGTCGTTTGTGTCGGGTCTGCTGGATGGCGTGGATGAGGGTCTGCGAAAAGAGATAATGGCCTGTATCACCGCAAAAAGTCTCCACGGGCTTGAATCGGCGCTGGAGAAGGTGTCGCTTGATGATGATACAAAGACCAAGATCAGGATGTTAATAGAACTGGGCGGGGATTTTAAACAGACACTCCAATCGATGAGGGGTCTTGCTATAAACGAGCAGATGGAGACGGCCGCCCGTGAACTTGAGACCATATACAGGGTTCTTGAGCGGATAGGTCTGCAGGACAATATAAAGATAGATTTTTCTATGATAGACGACATAGAATATTATAACGGCATTGTACTAAGGGGATATATCAAAGAGATTCCGACCGCCGTTTTGCGGGGAGGCCGATACGACTGCCTTGTCCGCAAGCAGGGGTATAGTTCCAACGCTATGGGATTCGCCCTAACCCTCAATGATATTGATCAAAAGACCAAAAGCAACGACAGCGACATTGATGTTTTAATAGAATACGACAGCTGTGACCCCTGTCTGCTTGCCGAAACGGCCGAGAGATTAACGGCTGAGGGAAAGACGGTAAGGGCGGAAAAGATCGGCACGGGCAGAGACTTTACATACAGAGAGGTATATAGAATATGATTACTGTCGCGCTCCCCAAGGGACGTTTGGGAAAAACGGTCTACAGTCTGCTTGCCGAGGCAGGCTATTTCTGCGGAGAGTTCACACCCGACACAAGAAAGTTAGTGGTAGAGGACAGAGAGAACGGTGTGCGGTATCTGCTTGTAAAACCCTCTGATGTGGGGATATATACCGAGAAGGGCGCTGCCGACATTGGAGCGGTAGGAGCGGATATATTGATCGAGACCGAGCCTGATGTATACGAATTGGCCGATCTCAAAACAGGCTGCTGCAGATTGGTTGTGGCGGCTCCTGTTGGGTTTTCGGACGATAGCTCCAATCGCCTGAGAGTAGCGACAAAGTATGTCAATGTCGCTAAAAAGCATTATGCCAAAACGGGACGGGAGATCGAGATAATAAAACTCGGCGGGTCTATAGAACTGGCGGCCGTTTTGGGTCTTGCCGATGTTATTGTAGACATAGTCGAGACAGGGACAACGCTCAAGGAAAACAATCTTGAGGTAATAACCGAAATTGTACCCTCCAGCGCACGGATTATCGCCAACAAGATAAGCTATAAATTCAAAAAAGAACAGATTGACGAAATTTGCAGAAAAATCGGAGAATAATGCTATGAGTAATGATGTTATAAGAACAGTAGACTACAACCAAATAACCGATATAGACCTTTTGCTGAACCGACAGTCGGGAACCTATGACGATATAAGAAACACGGTAAGGCAGATTATAAGCGAGGTTAGGCAGAGCGGCGACAAGGCGCTCTATGAATATGCCCGCAGGTTTGACAAGGCCGAACTTACAAGGCTGGATGTAACACCCGACGAAATATCAAATGCCTGTGCAAGGGTCGATGACAAACTCACAAATGCGCTGAAAACCGCATATGCCAACATAAGCGAGTTTCACGCCGCACAGAAGCAGAACGGATTTATCCAAACAAAGGACGGAGCCGTTATGGGGCAAAAGATCACCCCGCTTGGCAGGGTTGGTCTGTATGTTCCGGGAGGCACGGCCAGCTATATCTCATCTGTGCTGATGATAGCCGTTCCCGCTATAATAGCGGGGGTTGGTGAGATCGTTATGACAACGCCGCCTGATGAGAACGGAAACATATCCGATGAGATTTTAACAGCGGCAAATCTTTGCGGGATCAGCAGGATATACAAGACAGGCGGAGCCGGAGCGGTGGCCGCTCTTGCATACGGCACCGAGACCATCCCCAAGGTTGATATGATAGCGGGCCCTGGCAACGCATATGTAGCCGAGGCAAAGCGGGAGGTATTCGGGGACGTTAATATAGACATGATAGCGGGGCCCAGCGACATATTTGTGGTGGCGGATCATACCGCAAATCCGAGATGGATAGCCGCAGATATGCTGTCACAGGCTGAGCATGATCCGTTGTCGGGCGCCCTGCTTGCAACCCACGACAGACAGCTTGCAGCCGATACCGCAGCAGAAATAGAGCGTCAGCTCAAAGAGCTGCCCCGCAGAAAAACAGCCGAGACGGCCATAAAAAACCAAAGTCTTATAATCATCACTAAAGATATATCACAATCTATAGAAGCCGCAAACCGCATAGCTCCTGAGCATCTGGAACTATGCGTTAAAGAGCCGTTCGCATTGCTGAGCGCTGTTAAAAACGCCGGCTCTGTGTTTATGGGACACTACACCCCCGAAGCAGTCGGGGACTATATAGGCGGCCCGAATCACACCCTGCCCACAGGAGGAACGGCAAGATTCTTCTCTCCTCTTGGAGTAGACAACTTTGTTAAGAAATCGGCATTTCTCTACTATACCCGAGAAAAGCTGTCCAACGATGCAGAAAGCATAATGCTGATAGCACAGGCCGAGGGTCTCGCCGGACACGCTTTTTCGGTAGCGGTGAGAGGATAGGAAGCAAGAGAGAAATAGAAAGAGAAAGGATGATACTATGGGCATACTACCTATGGATGATCGAGGGGCGGTACGCAAAATACGCTAAGGACGGTACGCACGGGGGTGCGTACCCTACAGGAACTTATAATCACAATCCCCTAAGCCCTCTTTCGTAAAGAGGGTGCCGCCGCAGCGGCGGGTGTTTTTCCCCTGTAGGAATACAGATTTAGAGAAATCCCCGGCGTTTCAGACGGCACACCGCTCTGGGACTGGATGAAGTTTCTCGATGCAAAGAATGAGGAGGATTTGAACATGGCAGCAGTAGCGAACACGCAGGTCAGCAACGCCGTCATACGGCTGAAAGAGCTGTCCGCAGACGAGCGGACGAGGATGTTATATGAATCCCGTATAAAGATGGAACGGGACATTTATTCGATAACAAAGGGAAAAGAGGATGCGGCCGAGAAGCGGGGTATGGAGCGGGGAATGGAGCGAGGTATACAACAAGGTATGCGGAGAGGAATGCAGCAAGGCAAAGCGGAGCGTGATTATGCCATTGCTCAAAATATGCTATTAAACAACGAACCCTTAGAAAAAATAATATTATACACCGATCTTACCCCCGAAGAAATCGAGCAGCTGCGGCAAAACTAACCCGCACAACTTGTGCCAAAATCAATACGGAGGTGATGGAAGAGTATGAATCTTTCTTACGATATTTTTTATAACGACAACAGGGATGCCGAGTGGGTGGTGCTTATACACGGCTTTGGCGGCAACAGAAAGATGTGGAAGAAACAGTTGGCTTTGTTAAAAGAGCGGTTTCATGTTCTGAATTTTGATCTGCCCGGACACGGCGAATCGCAAAACGCTCCCTTGGCTGAGGATGACCTTATCAACTCGACCGTTGATGCCATTCACGCAACCATGCAGGAGCGCGGAATTGAGCGGGCTCACTTTATGGGGCTGTGTCTCGGCAGCGTGTTTACGATACTTACGGCGATAAAATACCGTGAATCGGTCATAGATATGGTTCTGTGCGGGGTTATTATCGGGGTGAACGGATTCGGCTCATTACTGATAAATGCGGCGCATTTGGTTCACAAATTCATTCCGTATATGTGGCTGTATAAGTTGATAGCATGGATAATCATGCCTAAAAAGCAGAGCAGGTTTTCGAGAAAGATGTTTATCAGAAGCGCAAAACGGCTTGGCAAAAAGCAGTTTAACTTTTGGTTTGCGGCCATAATGGCGGCCAAAAAAACCTATAAAGTCTGCACCGAGTATATAGCGAACACCCCCAAGCTTTGTATTATGGGCGAAAACGACAAACTCTTTTTGAAGATGCTCCAAAAAGAGAAATGCGAAGAGTTTGGATTTCAGATAAAGACAATTGCAGACTGCGGCCATCTTTGTAACATAGAAAAAGCAAACGAATTTAACACAGTGGCGCTGTCGTTTTTGCAGAACAGATTACAGATGGCGGAGGCCTGAGTTATGTTTGATGTAAAAAAGATAACGGCAGAAATAATAGATTGGATTGCAGAATATTTTCGCAATAACGCTGTCCCCGAAACAAAGGCGGTAATAGGAATCAGCGGCGGCAAGGACAGTTCGGTCGTTGCCGCTCTTTGCGTGCGGGCGTTGGGCAAAGAGCGTGTGCTGGGCGTTATTATGCCGCAGGGGGAGCAGAGTGATATAGACTCGGCATATGATATATGCAGGGAGCTTGATATTAATTATACCGAGATAAACATAGCCGATGCCGTTGAGAGTATATACGACCAAATAACCTGCCGCGGATTGCCGCTGAACGACATTGCGGTTTTCAACACCCCTGCAAGGGTGCGGATGACGGTTCTGTACGCATTATCAGGCATTGTGGGCGGCAGGGTTGCCAACACAAGCAATCTGAGCGAGGATTGGGTGGGATACGCAACAAAGTTCGGCGATTCGGCAGGGGACTTCAGCCCGCTGTCCGATCTCACCGTGACCGAGGTAAAGGCTGTAGGCATAGAGCTTGGATTGCCCGCAAGGTTTGTCGAAAAGACCCCCATAGACGGATTGTGCGGAAAAACAGACGAAGAAAACTTAGGGTTCTCATATGCTGTTCTCGACAGATACATCCGTGAGGGGGTCTGTGATGATGACGGTGTCAGAAAAAAGATAGACCGCATGAATGCCGCAAATCAACATAAATTCGCATTAATACCGGCATACAAGATGGGCCTTTTCAGCAATATTCTCAGCGGTTAGACCGTGTTCCTTTAAGACCTCGGCGCCTTTGCCTGATCTGCCGAATATATCCTCGACGCCGACCTTTAGCACAGGCACGGGTTTTTGAGCGCAGACTATGTCTGCAACAGCGCTTCCCAGTCCGCCGATTATGCTATGCTCTTCCGCCGTAACGATTCCTTTTGTTTCGTTTGCGGCCTTTATTATTATATCTTTGTCTATGGGCTTTATGGTGTGTATGTTTATAACCCTGGCCGAGATTCCCTTGTCTGCAAGAAGATCGGCGGCCGATAATGCCTCATGCACCATCAGTCCCGTTGCTATGATGGTAACATCGGTACCGTCACGCAACATCCTGCCCTTGCCGAACTCAAACTCATCCGTCTGTGTGATAACAGGCAGCGGCATACGTCCGAACCGCAGATAGACGGGGCCGTCTATCTCGATCGCCGCTTTGACAGAGGCTTTAGCCTCGTTGTAATCGCAGGGGTTTATTATAGTCATGCCCGGAATCGCCCGCATTAGGGCAATGTCTTCGTTGCATTGGTGGGTAGCGCCGTCTTCACCGACAGAACTTCCTGCATGGGTGGCGCCGATCTTGACATTGAGCTTTGGATAGGCTATAGAATTACGCACTATTTCAAAGGCTCTCCCTGCCGCAAACATAGCGAACGAACTCGCAAAGACAGTCCTGCCGCAGGAGGCTATTCCGGCGGCAACCCCCATCATGTTAGCCTCTGCAATTCCGCAGTCGATAAATCTATCGGGAAACGCCTTTTTAAAGACACCCGTCTTGGTTGCGGCGGCCAAATCGGCATCTAATACCATAAAGTCACTGCTCGCTCCTGCCTCTGCAAGACCGTCGCCGTATCCGTCTCTCGTTGCTTTTTTTATTATATCTGACATAACAATTCCTCCAATTCGTTTACCGCCTGCTCATATTGCTCTTTGCTGGGAGCGGCACCGTGCCAAGCGCAGTTGTCCTGCATAAAACTAACTCCCTTGCCCTTGATGCTCTTTTGAACTATAGCGATCGGTCTTCCTTTAGATTGACGTGCGTTTGTAAAGGCCTTATCAAGCTGTACAAAATCATGTGCATCGGCGGTGAATACATCGAACCCGAATGATGCAAACTTATCCGTAATAGGCTGAGGTGAACAGATTTCGTCAACCCTGCCGTCTATCTGCAATCCGTTGTTGTCAACAATGACAACAAGGTTGTCGAGCTTGTGATGACCCGCAAACATGGCGGCCTCCCAGATCTGACCCTCCTGCAATTCTCCGTCTCCGACTATGGCGAAAACCCTGTAATCTTTGCCGCAGAGTTTTGCCGCCTTAGCCATTCCGCAGGCGGCCGAAACCCCCTGACCCAGCGATCCTGTGGACATATCTACACCCGGAGTTCCTTTCATATCAGGATGCCCCTGCAGCATAGACTTGATTCCTCGGAACGACCCCAGCTCCTCAGGCGGGAAGAATCCCCGCAACGCAAGCGCCGCATACAGACCCGGCGCCGTATGTCCTTTGGAAAGCACAAGCCTGTCCCTGTCCTCCATCTTAGGATTTGCGGGATCGATCTTCATCTCGCTGAAATACAGGTAGGCAAGCGTGTCGGCTATCGACAGCGAACCGCCCGGATGCCCCGACTGCGCGCTGTAGACCGCCTCCAGCGCCCCCAACCGTATCTTGACCGCAATCCTCTCAAGTTCTTTCAAATTCGGCATAAACAATACTCCTTTTATATATATTTTGATTCATACGCAAAACTGTTTTTGTACAGAGATTCCGGTGCAATATCTATATCACCGTCAAGCCATGTCAAAACACCGTTTTCAACCCTTGCAGATGTGAATATTTCTCTTTCTGTAAGCGGTTTAAAAGCGGGATATTTTAACAACACAGAAGCATCGAACAATTTTGTTTCTCCCGTGTTAAATGATACGAGCATTATCATATCATCTAAAACATTAACGCTGTCAACCTCAATCTCTTGGCACAACTCTCCCGCATAGGCAATTCCGTCTTTGATATACACACTGTATCCTCCTTATTGCAAGGGGTTTATTCTGCTGAAATGCTCACCCTTAATAGCTTTGTTCCACGCAGTATAAGCCTCTTCTTCGTGCAACGCTAACCAGCCTACTACCATTTTCAGCTGTTTGTATGGCAACGAACCTGCTAAAAGCTCCCCATCTATTCCCACAGAAGCCTTGTGTTCTCCGTAATAGACATGGACGTGCGGCTTGTTATGTCTGCCTGTGTCATCAAACAGCATTTTCACTATTATACCTTCAAACCTGCTTAATTCAGGCATAAACAATACTCCTTTTTATATATATTTTGATTCCATCGCCCTCTCCGTCACGCCCCGGCGTGACACCTCTCCCAAAGGGAGAGGCAAGGTGACACACAGAATTTGCGATAATCACGGTACGCACGGGGGGGCGTACCCTACAACGACCCACAGAATTTGTATAGGA
>Ga0099364_10002891_pt1 | contig 27134 bp, 24 predicted proteins | sample TergutTh196P3_FD_73070 | JGI IMG/M metagenome (GOLD analysis project Ga0099364, IMG submission 73070) | Microcerotermes parvus P3 segment gut microbial communities from Pointe-Noire, Republic of the Congo - Th196 P3 | ecosystem: Host-associated > Arthropoda: Insects > Digestive system > Gut ... | reverse complement strand
TGAGTACCAGGAAAAGCATACAGTATCACGTCTTGTAGGCGCCCCTCCCGGATATGTAGGTTACGAGGAAGGCGGCCTTCTTACAGATGCCATACGCAAGCAGCCTCACGGTGTAGTGCTTCTTGACGAAATAGAAAAGGCGCACCCTGATATCTATAATATACTCCTTCAGATTATGGACTATGCAACCCTAACCGACAATAACGGGCGCAAGGCGGACTTCCGCAATGTTGTCTTAATAATGACAAGCAATGCCGGAGCCAGGGACATAGGTAAGAGTTTAATAGGCTTTGGCGAAAGAGTTATGGACGGGGAAGTTGTAGACGGAGCAGTGGAGAGGATCTTTACCCCCGAGTTCAGAAACCGTCTTGATGCAGTCGTACGCTTTGGTCATCTCTCCATGGATATGATGGCATCCATAGTAAACAAGGAACTTGACCTCTTTAAGACTCAGCTAAAGGAAAAGAAAGTTACTCTGGAAGTAACAGAAGCCTGTATAGAGCAGCTTGCCAAAGATGGTTACAGCCGTGACTCCGGTGCACGTAATGTAGGACGCATAGTAGAGCAGCATATAAAGTCCTTCTTTGTGGACGAGGTTCTTTTTGGAAGCCTGGAAGAGGGCGGACACTCCATTGCAGATTACATAGATGGTGAGTATAAAATAAGCGTAATAAAGTCTGCAGAAGATAACGAAAGCGAAGACATTGATATAGACGAAACAGTTTTAGCCCGGGCATAGCAGGGCGTTTAAAGAGGTACTCATGCAATATACCGGAGTGTGCGCCAGGGGGATTGTTACACCAATCTTTCAATATGGTGATGATGCCATACCTATGATATGTGACAGTCTAATAAATGCTGCATCTCATGAAGGTTTTAAATTAAATGACGGTGATATACTTGCTGTAACAGAAACTGTCGTGGGACGAACCCAGGGCAATTATGCCACCTGCACTCAAATAGCTTCCGATGTACGCAGTAAGTTTGGCAGCAGCGATGATAAAAACCTGGAAAGTTTAGGTCTTGTTTTCCCCATCTTAAGCCGAAATCGTTTTTGGATACTTTTAAAAGCCATTGCCATGTCATCGGAGAAGATCTATATACAGCTTTCATATCCTTCTGATGAAGTGGGTAATTCACTTTTTGATCCGGATATGCTGGAGAATCTTAGTGTAAATCCCTATTCGGACAGCTTTGATGAAAAAAGTTTTAGGGATATTTTTGGCTACGAAACCATACATAGGTTTACCGGAATAGACTATATAGAATTCTATAAAAGTGTAAACAGCAACATAGAAATTGTATTTTCCAATGACCCTCGTAACATACTAAAATATACCGGCAATGTGCTTTGCTGTGATATACATTCCAGGTTCAGAACAAAGTCCCTTTTAGAGAGAGCCGGCGCAGGCAAGGTGCTGGGCCTCCATGATATAATGACAGGCTCTGTGGACGGCTCCGGTTACAATCATAAGTACGGTCTATTGGGATCAAACACAGCTAACGAAGAGAAGGTTAAACTCTTTCCAAGGGATCCCGAAATTTTTATAGATAACTTACAAAGAGAACTTAAGGAAAAAACAGGCAAGCATTTTGAAGTAATGGTCTACGGAGACGGTGGTTTTAAGGATCCCGTTGGAGGAATATGGGAACTTGCAGATCCTGTAATTTCACCTGCTTTTACTTCAGGGCTTAAAGGCACTCCAAAAGAGTTAAAGATCAAATACATTGCGGATTCAGAACTTGCCAGGCTTTCTGGAGATGCACTTGCACAGGCCGTACGTGAAAGGATACGTATAAAAGATAAAGAGCAGGCTGCTCAGGGTGCACTTGGAACAACTCCACGCATGATTAGCGATCTATTGGGGAGCCTTTGTGATTTGGTCAGCGGTTCGGGAGACAGGGGAACACCTGTAGTTCTCATACAGAACTATTTCTCCAACTATGCCAGTGAGTGATAAATCCTTAATAAATTACATTAAGCTGTATAAAAAAGTATAAATGGTAAAATTTACTGGTCCGGATCCCTCTTTTCCCTATTATGATGTGAATCAGCGTTTTATCTTTCCTGATCCCCTGGAATCCGAAAATGAAAGCATGATAGCCTGGGGAGGAAATCTTTCGCCGGGAATGCTCCTTTCCGCTTATGAGCAGGGGCTATTCCCCTGGTATGGTGATGATAACCCTGTTATATGGCATTCACCTAATCCGCGTTTTGTACTTTTCCCAGAGAATTTACATGTTTCCTCGTCAATGAAAAAAATAATTAAAAACAATAAATTTGTAATTACATTAAATAAAGATTTTTCTGCTGTAATTAAGGGATGTGCAGAAATTAATAGAAGGGATCAGGATTTAACATGGATAGATAATAATATGATAGATGCATATATTGAGCTTCATAAGCTTGGCTATGCACATTCAGCAGAAGCCTGGCTTAATGGAGAACTTGCAGGAGGATGTTATGGTGTAAGGCTTTCCGGGGTTTTTTTCGGAGAATCCATGTTTGCCAAAATTTCCAATGCAAGTAAGGCGGCCTTAATTTTTCTGGTTAATCACCTGCAAAAAGATGGGGTTAGCTTAATTGACTGCCAAGTAAAAACACCTCATCTATATTCTCTTGGTGCAAGGGAAATGGACAGAAAAGAATTTATACGTCTATTAAAAGAAAAGCTATAATAAATTTACCGGATCTACATCAACTTCTAGATAAACTCTGTTTTCTTTTGATTCCTCGTAACGGGAAAGGATCAAGGCTGCCGCATTATGCAATGCTCCCATATTTTTTGATCTTAGCAGTATATGTCTCCTATGCTGACCTGATATTATGCCCAGGGGACATTCGGCAGGGCCCAGTATATCAGTTCCGGCAGGAAGTATATTCCTGGAAATAGCGGCAAATTTATGCGATGCCTCATCAACTTTATTTTGCAGAGCTGAGCGGAAGGTAAAACGTATTATTCTGCAGTAGGGAGGGAAGTTTAGCATTTCCCTCTGTTCAAGTTCATGTTCATAAAAAGCATCAAGGTCCAGACTGCAGGATTTTGCAATGGCAGGCTCATTTGGACGCAGGGTTTGAATGATTACCTTGCCATCGGGAAAGTAACGCCCTGACCTTCCTGCAACCTGAACCAGCATGGAGAAGGTTCTTTCCGCTGCACGAAAATCCGGCAGGTGCAGGGCTGTATCGGCAAGTACAACACCGACAAGGCGCACCCCCGGGAAATTTAGACCTTTTGCAACCATCTGTGTACCAAGGAGTATGTCCGCTTCTCCTGCCCTGAATGCATCAAGGGATTTTTTTAGAGTGTTTTTTTTGGCTGTACTATCAGCGTCAATTCTTATTAGTTTAAGATCAGGGAATGTTCTCCTTACTTCTTCCTCTACCATTTCGGTGCCAAAACCCGAAAAAGCGGCATCCAGGGATGAGCATTCAGGGCAGGAGCGGGGAGCTGTAGTAGAGTAGCCGCAGTAGTGGCAAATAGCCCTGTTCCTGCTCTTGTACCAGGTAAGGGATACTGAGCAATGCTTACATTTAAGCTCGTAGCCGCAGGAGCGGCAGTGGTAGTAATATGCAAAGCCCCGGCGGTTTAAAAATAGTATGCTCTGCCTTTTCATTGCAGCTGTTAATGCAATTTCATTTTTTAATTCAGTACTTAGGCAGCCTTCTGTTTTTTCTAGGCTCACAGGAATTATTTCCGGTATGCTGCCCCCCGAAACACGTTGTTTTAAATCCAGCCGGGTAATAAGACCTTCCTGCATCAATTTCCAGGCTTCTATGGAAGGGGTTGCAGAGCCCATCAAGAGCTGAGCGCCATTAAGGGATGCTCTCTTCATTGCAGCCTGACGTGCATGGTATCTTGGTGTTGAGCCGGACTTATACGAAGAATCCTGCTCTTCATCTATTATTATTAAGCCCAGATTTTTTACAGGGGCAAAAATGGCAGACCTTGGTCCCACCACAATTTTTGCTTCTCCCCTGCGTATATTCACCCACTCGTTAAAGCGGGCAGCTGGAGTCATACCGGAGTGCAGTGTCACTGCCACTTTGCCAAACCTTTCTGTAATGGCCTCCGCTGTTTGATGGGTAAGTGAGATCTCAGGTACCAGGTAAATTACAGAAAGCCCTTTATTCAGCATGGCTTCTGCTGCTCTTAAAAAGACTTCTGTTTTTCCTGAACCTGTTATGCCAAAAAGATAAAAAAACTTTCCCCTATCGTAATTTTCTATATCAACTATTGCTTTTAGTGCCGCTTCCTGCTCATATGAAAGAGACAATTTAGAAGATCTTATATAGTCTTCTTCACCTTCAATTCCAGAATCTTGGGAATCAATTCCCGGGAATACATTAGTTCTTATTTTCTTTCCCGAGGGTAGCATGGCAGAAATTGCCTCTCCCAAACTGCAAAAGTAATATCCTGATACCCACTTTGCCAGATCCAGATCATCATTATCGAAAACAGGCTCCTTATCCACAACCCTGCGTATAGCTTTTAATGAGCTTTCTTTTAGGCCCGGTGGAGGGCTTTCCCTCTCTGCTACTATAAAACCAAGGCAGTCTCTTTTTCCAAGAGGAGCCATGACCCTTTTTCCAAAGGCAGCTTCATTCTTTTCGTCTGAAAGATATGTAAAACAGGTTTTTATGGGTATATTAAAGGCAAGTTCATAGTAAGGCAAGCTTATGCCCCATATCTTCCAGTTTTGCTTTAAGTATTTTTAGATCTTCCCAGGCAGGGCGTTTTAAACTGTCGTCTCTTAGAAGGGCACTGGGATGAAAAGTTACCAGGACAGGAATACCAAGATAATCATGAAAGCTTCCCCTAAGATCCTTTAGAGCAGAACTTACGTTTAAAAGATTCTTTGCTGCAACACGCCCTGCCAAAAGTATGATCTTTGGATTAAGAGCGGTTATCTGTCTTTTTAAAAAGGGAAGGCAAGAAGTAACTTCATCCTCCAGGGGGTCTCTGTTAAGCGGAGGACGACATTTTACTATATTGGCAATAAAACAATTTTCTTCACGGGATAGTCCTATGGAGATTAACATTTTATCAAGGAGCTGTCCTGCCCTGCCTACAAAGGGTCTTCCGCTTTTGTCTTCATCGGCTCCGGGACCTTCACCAATTACCATAAGCAGGGGATTATTCACTCCTTCACCTGCTACTGCTCTGTTCCTTGTAATTGAGAGGCTGCAGGCATCGCACGAATTAATTTCCCCTGCAATATTATTTAATGAGTATTGCTCCTCTGGAGCTTCATCCTCATCCAGCATGTAAGCCAAAGGCAGGGGAGGAGCTTCTTCTTCGGAATTGCTTACAAGGTTGTCCTTTAAATAGCCGTCCTTGGTGTAGCCTTCCATGATTTTTAGAAAGTTAATTAAACTTTGCTGTTTTGCCACAGCTCAATTTTATTTAATTTTTTGGATTTGTAAATACTATTAAACTTTACTTCGGACAAAATTCCTGTATTTATCGGGATCGCTTTTAAAGGCAACAATGGGGAGGGCAAGGTCAAGCCTAACTTTTTCCAGAGCGGCATTTACCTCAAATAAAAGGCGTTTACTGTCTATGGTCCTGGCCCTGCGTGAGCTTATGCCTATTAATAACTGGGAGTGATTATAAAATGATATGGGCATTTTCTCTATTATTCTGTTCTGAAATTCTTCAGCCCTTGATAGTCCGCTTTCAAGCTTCATTCCGGGGGAAATAATATATATGCCTTTTTCTCCCCTTTTAAAAACATACTCATCAACACTTAACCCATAAGAGAAGTAAGAATCAAGTTCTTCGTAAAACTCACTGTATTCATTGCTGCTTAACGTATGATCAAATTCCATTGCAAAAAGAGTTAAATCTTCACCGCCCTCCATGCATAGGCTTAGTTCTTTATCCAGCTTCTCATTTAAACTTGAAATGGGCTTTTTCTGTCTTGCAGGCGCTTCATGTAAGGGCTGCAGCGGCTGTATGGGGGGATATTCAGTATTTCCCGGCAGGGGATGGAACCTCTTTTTTAGTATCAATTCCACAGTAAGGGTTATAAAGGCTGCTGCAAGGGCAATTAATATTGCCAGTAGAGTATCTCGTAAAACAAGAATAAAAAAGTTATAATCTATATAGGAGTAAGTTCCTGTAAAATTTACCGCTCTTTGACCTTCTATGCGTATGCTTTGTTCCAGAGGAATGCTGGGATATCCTGCACCGCTTCTGAGACGGGGAGTGTTACCGCTCCATACCAATCCGCTTCCTTCTATGGTTTCAAAATGATAGCTCCCTGAAGGGCTGTTAAAGATTACAGCTAAGATGGGTGTTCTTGAAGTATAAAGGGAGTTTTGAATAATCTGCCTGTAGGCATCGCTCATGTATACTTCGCTTAACGCTGCTACAGTGGCTCTGTCAGCAATTGCCTTAAACTCTGCGTCCGCCATATTTTGCCGCTCGCCTATATTTAATATAATGCGCACTGCACCAAAGGCAACTGCAGAAATATATACCAATATGCATATTGCTGCGATTATTGAGGAGAATACTGAGCCTTTACCTAAAGCTGCCATACTTAATTATCGTAATATTCGCAAATGATCTTAAACATGGGTGACCTAAGAACCGAAGACATCACGAAACGAAGTTTCGTAGTCTGAGGTAGTCACCAAATTTTCCTTGTGGAGTTAGCCTATGGTGCGCTACTACATATAGTGGTAAAATGAATAATGAAAATAAGAGAGATGATACTCCCGCGGGGCTGGTATCCCGATAATGCCCATGCAATAGCAGATTTTTTAAAGCGGCATCCCCAAAAAGCGGCATCTGAAGACAAAGGCATAGTTTCTGCCTTCGCTCCCCATGCAGGCTGGTTCTACAGTGGTATATGTGCAGCAAAGGCTATTTCTGCTCTGGATGCAGATTGCCAAACTATTGCTGTAATAGGGGGACATCTTAGTGCCATGCCTCTTCTTATGGCAGAGGAAGAGGCAGTAAGTACCCCATTGGGGATAATGGAAATTGATGCAGAGCTAAGAGATGAATTTGCTCTTGCTCTAAAACGCGATAAAATTGAATATGCAGGAGACAGCTACAGTGACAATACAGTAGAGGTACTGCTCCCTATGGTTAAGCATTATTTTCCCCATGCAAAGCTCTTATGGCTTAGGTTTTCTGCCCTTCATTCTTCATATGATGCAGGTATATTGCTTGCAAGTTGCGCGAAGAAATTGAACAGGAAACTTGCCTTAATAGCCTCCAGTGATTTAACCCATTACGGTGTAAACTATAACTTTTCTCCTATGGGGAGAGGCAAGGTTGCCCTGGACTGGGTGATGAATGTTAACGATAAAAAAATTCTTGACGCAGTACTAAGTGATGATGCTGCTCTTGTATTAAAATGTGCACAAGAGGATTACTCTTCCTGTTCTGCCGGAGCCCTTCTGGGAGTAATGGCCTTTAGCAGGGGTAAAAAGGCCAGGCTCCTGGATTATAGGACCAGCGCCGCTGCAATGGAGGGCAGGGAAGTTCCCGATTCATTTGTAGGCTATGCCTCCATGATATGGGAATGATTTATTGCCCTGTATATCGTTTTTATGCACAGCTCTTTTGTTTTTTCAAAGAGGGCTTCAAAATTGTCCTTTGGGTTCTGCCTTTTTATGGCAGCAGCACTGGGGAGCAGGCTTAAAAAAACATCCATGTCTTCATTATCTAATTTATTTATATCCAAATTTTTTATCTTGTTATGGTAATCTGATAGAAAGGAGGAAGCACTAAACGAAGGGGGAGTAAAAGAGGGAATATTATTTTCTTTTTTTTCTGTTTTATTTTTGGCAGCTATTCTTATTGGGGCTCCCATACCCTCTACGGCGATTACTTCTGCTTTAATGGCGATGGATTTTTCTTCCAGCCTTTCCCTATATGATCTTAGGGTAGAGCTTTCGTAGTACCAATTTTCCACAGGATTTATCTCATGGGGAATTTTTTCCGAGTGGAAATATTTTTCCGAGTGGAAAATTTTTTCCACAGGAGTCCTGTATAAAAACGATGAATATAGTGCTTCAAGAGCTTTCAGCCTTGTCTGCTGCTTGTTAAAGAAAGAGTGTATATAAGCACCTCTAGCATAGGAAAGCCCTTTTGGATAAGAAAAATCTGCTCCGTAAAGTTCTATATGTTCTGCGCCCAGCATTTCTGCAAGGGAAAGAGCCGCGTATGTTACATTCCCACCTGAAATATCTAATAGCGGAAAAGAAAAGAAATTTTTACAGATGTATGAGCTTAAGGGGTGAGAGCCGGAAAAGTAAAAAGTGTTTTCTGAATATGAAGCAAAGGAGGGAGGGCTTGCCAGATCCAAAAAGAGCAGACTTTCCTTGGGTAGACCCTGCATAAAATGATAGTAACTAATGTGCTGGCAGTCTATAGATATTACGATTTCCGGTTTTATTCCCTCGTTTAAAAGGCAGGGAAGGCTTGTGTCGCTTGCAATGATGTAGAAGGATTCTCTTTTTTGTTTAAGCATGTCTATCTGCATGGAGAGGGAGGGACCGGCGGCAATTACTGCAGCACGCTTCTTTTTTAGGTCCGGGAGCAAAGGTGCCGCCTTCTCTCCCATGCCTATTAAGTTTTTTATTGTATTGGAAAACCAGCGTTTACCAAAGTGAGCCTGCACTGAGTAATCAGCCGAGACCCTGTCAAGGCTTTGCTTTATTTTTTCTGTTGCCTTATTAAAAAGCTCTAAATCGAATGAAGCAGAAGTCCTTGATCTTAATGGTATAATATTAATACCCCCATGAAGGACAGGTTTATAAAAAGACAGAATATGCGTTTCCAGTTCTGCTTCGTCCGGGTCTATAAATAAAAAAAACCTTTTATCTCTAAAGAGATCTGAATAATCCATTTTAGCAAGAAGTTCCTTTATACTGTCTAAATTGAAATCTATAACAAGCAGGGAAGTCACTGTATTTTTGTTTAATGCTTCTTTGGCGTAGTATGCAGCTCCAAGCCCAAGCAAGATTAAGTAAGCCTCATCTTCTATGGTGTCCAAGAGCCTTTTTGCCTCTCTATAGGGGTCAACAAGCGAATGCAGAGGTCGAAAATTGCCTTTTTCATCCCTTATTGCAGGGATCAGTTCCCCCTCTTTGGACTTTATAAAGTCATAAAAAAAATTATTTTGTGAAGGTGAAGATTTAGGATCCAATAATTTTTTATAGAGTTTAGGATTAACATGTTCTATCGTTCTGAGGTTTTTTTCGTAATAGTTAATTAAGCTGCCATTACTCAAATTTCTATTGCCTCTTTTATTTTAATTAAAAAATCGGCATTTTTTAGCTTAAGCTTTTCCTCATTTTCATTAGGGAAGAGCAGGGGAGAGAGCTCTCTCTTAAGCAGCTGCTCATTTTCTTCCAGCTCATTTATTATGATCTTAAGGGCTTTATCTTTTAAATAATCTTTATGGGATATTTTTACCAGACTGTATATAGCTTCTTCTTGCTCTTTATACTGTGTAACATCAATCTTATTTTTTGCGAAGAGAGGATTATTTTCACCTAGGGAATAAATAGATCCAGGGTATAAAGAGATCTGCTTTTTAAACCAATCTTCGTAAATTTTGTAAGAAGAGCCCTTTTTTATCAGAGATGCTCTTTTATATATTTGTGAATAAAAGGGATTAAATCTCTTTTCTTTTTCTTCAAGCAGTGAGTCAAAGCTATATGGTCTTGAATGGGATCTAATATCTCTGTTTTGCAGATCCATACCTGAGACAAAAATATTTCCTCTGCTCAATTTAAATGCAAGGTCCAGAGCAGAGGCTGTAACGGTTCCCCTTTGAGGCAAGGAAAGACAGGGAATGCCTAGTTTTTTTAAGATAATATTTTGCCAGTAAGAAGTGTCTGTAAGTGGAAGCAGTTTCAATTCCCTGCATTGAGCAGGGAGAGCTGCAGTTAATGCAGCGCAAAGCTTTGTATCATGGGAAGAGCGAAAAGTTACGCTGCGAAAAGTTTCAAAAAGATGAAGACGTGCCCAATTTCCGCCATCTGTAGTAATGACTAAATCAGCATTAATGCCATTTGTTTTTAAACAACCAAGTGAAGAAGATGCTGCAATTATGAACAAGTTCTTTCGTTTTTCTTTTATTGCGGGTATACTGTTTTCAAGACTTGGACCGGCACCGCATACTAAAATATCTTTAGAAAATACTTCATATTGTATAATATTTGATACTAAATCAAGGTTTTTAAAGTAATTTTTTACCCAAAGATGACCAAAAGCTAAAATTGTTCTTGAATTTGCATCAATTTTTTTAATAAATTCTACACTTGCTTCGACAAGGAATAAATACTTTTTGCCATAGTACTGGCGTGATGCCTTCCACTCTACTAGTAATATTTCCCCTGCAAGGCAATCCGGAATTTCATTTTCCAAAAAATCATTTAAAGAAATATCCATACCGGGATACCAGCTGCTATCGGGAATGGCAGCTAAGTCCACAGGAACTTCTTCTGCATGAAGGGAGATAATTTTTGCATGAGGGAATTTATTTCTTAAAGGTGTAATTAAGTATGAGAGCCCCGGCTCCAATAAAATTATATACTTGGGATTTCTTTTTATGCCAAGAGTATTAATGTATCTTTCGGCTTCTATTTGTGGATTATACCGCGAATGGAGAGCTCTAATTTATACCTTCCCTATCCTGCTTAGCAGGATTTTAGGATTATCAGTCTGCATGGAAAGGAGCGGATTAATTTTCAGGCTTTTATGAAGTCTATGGCTAACAAGCTCTCTGTCTATTGATTCTTTCATGAGGATAATAAAATTACCGGATGGCAATGAAATAAAAGTGCCTATTTTATCAACAATTATGGGGATTGAGGCCTTTAAGTTTTTTAATCCTTTTTCGCTATAAACTATGCAATTACTAATCTTATTCGTCTTAAAAAATTGGAAGATTCTTCCTTCTGCTGTTTGAGAGCTGGCAAGAGAAGCTTTTTCCAAAAGACCCATTACACAATTCCCAGTTCCTTAAATAGCTTTTTATAAGTTTCAAAGTACTCTGAGCGGGCAAACTCTTCGATTTTGTCGTCCGGGAGAGATTCCAGCAGTTGATCCATGTAGGAAAGGACAGATTTTAGTTCTTCTTTTAGCAGGGGAGATATCTCACTATCTGAGGAAGCTCGCGGAGCCAGTTCAAGGTCAAGTTCATCAACTTCACCTTCCATAGCCTCGGGTATAAGGGATAAGTCATTTCCGTCCTCTGCACTTTCTTCTACTTCAAGTTCTTCCAGGTCATTAGTTTCAAAGTCAGCAAAATCAGGTTCGTCTATATCAAGTTCTATTGGTTCAAGTCCGGAAACATTAAAATCTTCCAGTTCTGTATCAATTTCTGTATCAATCTCCGGTTCAATGTCTATGTCACTTTCTGTTTCTATTTCAAATGAATCAAGATCAGATAAATCAACATCCTCTAAAGTATCAGAGGAAAGATTAATTTCTTCATCAAGTTCCTTATCCATGGATTCCAGCATAAACTGCAGGTTTTCGTACCCGGAAAGATCATAACCTTCACCGCTTTGTTCTTCGCTGCTATCTTCTAAAGTTTCTGTTTCTTCAAGTAAATCACTGACTTCTAGATCATTGACTTCTAAGCTTTCTGTTTCTTCGAGTAAATCGCTGTCAAAATCTTCTGTAAGTTCTTCAAGTGCTACAGAAGTATCTATCTCTCCCGTTTCACTTTCGCTTGTTTCGCTTTCCAGGCTGCCAAAATCTGCAAGGTCATCTAATGTATCAAGTTCAGGGATGTCTAGATCATCTTCTGTTTCTTCCAAAGATGATTCCATGGGATCAAAAGATTCAACTTCTTCTAAATCTGATAAATCTGTTAGATCATCAAGACCAAGTGCATCATCCTGCTCGCTTTCGCTCATTTCCAGGGATTCTGTTACAAAATCATCAAGTTCAGAAGTATCAAGCTCGCTAAGATCCAGTTCAGAAGTATCCAGTTCAGAAGTATCCAGTTCAGAAGTATCCAGTTCAGAAGTATCCAGTTCAGAAGCATCGAGTTCAGAAGTATCTAGCTCAGAAGTATCCAGGTCGGAACCGTCTAAATCTGAAAGATCCAAATCTGAAATATCTTCTTCCTCATCAGTTTCCGAAATGATAGGTTCAAGTTCATCAAGTTCTAAATCATCAAGCTCCAGATTGTCCAGTTCTGTATCATCAAGGCTTTGGACTTCTTCCGGCTCATTTTGTTCAGAAAAATCAGAGTTGTTAAGGATATTGTCCATTTCGTCCCCGGTTAGGACTATTTTTTCATCATCTGATGCGTCAAAAAAGTTTTCCCCATCTCCGCCGCTAGTTCCTAAAGGACCTAATCTGCTAAATTCGCGTTTAATATTTCCAAGTTCTGCTCGTATAGTGCTTAGTTCATTGGCTATTTTCATTAAAAGCTGGGTAGAGAGGTCCTTTGATGACGCTACATCAGTAGTATCCGTATCATCTATGGGTCCAATAAAATCATGAAGGTTCACTTCGCTGTAATCGTCGTCTTTAATTTCTGTATCCAGGCTTACAAGGTTATCAAAGTCATCGTCATCGCTGGAAAAATCTATGTCAAGAGAGTCATCAATTTTTGATTTTCCATAACTGGAGTTCATTTCTGCTTCCAGATCGTCAAAATCCGGAAAATCTTCCATCTCCGGAACTGCAAAATCATCATCGCTGCTCATTATCCCCGGAGAACTAATGTCCTGGGGTTCACTTTTTACCCAAACACCATATTCGTCAAGCTCGTCTGAGGAACCTATCATTCCCCTGTCAACATACAACGATGGTTTTCTTTCATTTGCCATGAACTGCTCCCGCTACATAAACTCAGTTTACCCTTGTATTATCGGCGTTATAAGTAAAAAACAAAAGTTTTTTGGATTTCTGCTAATTGCCTAATATGATCTTAACTTTTGCACCTGCCATTGTCAATGGTTGTGACTAAAGACTGTCTCGTATATATCCGTAAATCTAGCTAATGAGACTCGTAAAATATCTTTTTGCTCTTTGGGCAGGATTACTTGTTTATGTACTCCTTGCTGTAATTTTTGGACCTCACGGCTTTATCTCCTACAATCAACTGGAAAGAGAAAAAGAAAAACTCGAAGCAAATATTCTGAGCTTACGGCAAATTAACCGTGAACTAGAGGACTCTGTAAATTCCCTCCTATACGACAGGGATGTACTTGCACTTTATGCAAGGGAGCAGGGCTATGCAAGGGTGGAAGAGAGGTTTATACGCATAGTAGGTTTGGGTGTAAACAGCAATTCCAGAATTTCCGCCGGTGACCCCTTTTTTGCCGCAGAACCTGAATATACAGACGGCAGGCTCCTGCGCATACTCGCCTTTAGTACAGGCCTGACTATACTTCTCTGTATGGCGCTTTTTGACTTTCTAAGGTATCTTAAAGAAAGTTAAACAGGAACCTTGTTCCGAGGAGTTTTATATGGAGATTTATTACGACTATAAAAACCTGCCTCCCTTTACCAAAAATGAGTTTAATCTTGAAAACTGGCAGAAGGAAGCACCGGGAATACTGGAGCTTTTTAAGAATGAAGTATACGGGGAAATTTTCGATTCTGCTTCGATTAAGGTCTCTTTTCGTGTAGCCGAGCAAAAATCCGGCTTTATGGAAAACAGGGCAATAAGAAAAATAATCGAAGTCAGCGTTAAACGCAATGGCATGGAGTTTAGCTTTCCCTTTTATCTTTTTCTGCCCAATGGAGCAGAAAAAAAGCCTGTTCCTGTTTTTATCAGCCTTTTAAATTTTTCAATGAGCGACGGAGATCCTTCCCGTTATCGTTTATCACAATTCTGGCCGGCAGAGATGCTTGTAAGCAGGGGCTATGGAGCTGCAGCTGTTTTTGCCAATGAAATAGCCTCAGACTTTGACGAAGGTTTTAGCAGCAAATTCTACAGGCTTTTCCCTGAAATTGCAGGTAAACGCCCGGCAAATACCGGAGGCAGCATAGCCAGCTGGGCATGGGGCATGAGCAGGGTGGTAGATTACCTTCTTAGCGACCCTTGCGTAAACGGCAAGGAAATTGCGGTAGTTGGTCATTCCAGGGGAGGAAAGACCAGCTTATGGTGCGGGGTCCAGGACGCAAGGGTCGCCCTTGTCGTCAGTTCCTGCTCGGGCTGTTCGGGGACTGCAATTACACGCGGGAAGACAGGGGAGCGCATAGGCAATATTACTACAAGGTTTCCATACTGGTTTTGCGAAAACTATGCCAAATATGCCAATCAGGAAGACACCATGCCCTTTGATCAGCACATGCTTCTTGCATTAATTGCCCCCAGGTTACTTTATATTTCCGGGAGATCCTATGACAGCTGGTGCGACCCCAAGGCAGAATTTTTGTCTTTAAAAAATGCATCAAGTGTGTTTAATCTTTACTCCAAAGGTGACCTTTCCAATATAGAAATGCCCATGCCGGAAAAAGGATTTGTAAAGGGCAATATAGGCTATCATTTAAAATCCGGTGAGCATGGCATGGAAGAGTATGACTGGGAGAGGTTCATTAATTTCGCCGATATGCACTTCAATCCCTTAGGGAATAATTGAAGTTCATCAGATAACCCAAAACCTTTAAACATCCTCATAAAATCATGCGACTGGATATATGCCCCTAGTCCTTCTATTTTTATGCTTGCAAATTATTTTATGAGGATGTTTAAACTTTATAATGAATTTATGCAATATACATTAATTCCAAATGGCTGTGTTTTATGTCCACTTTTCCCACTGTACTAATTACAGCTTGTTTGGGTTTTATGGTCACTGTACCTGCTTGTTTAATCATTATGCATATTGACATTATTTTTATTTCCTGCTACATTTTATATAGACAATTTAGGATCCGTAAAAAAGGGACCTTTCCAAGGCCCCTTTTTTTATCTTTTAGGGAAGAGGAATGCAAGCCCGCGAAAGCAAAGACAATGATAGGCAGCTTAGGGATTCCATAGAACCTTTAATTATGGCTTTGGGAATGTCCCTTATTGAACTATCTATATTTCGCGCCAAGGGGCGAAGCTCAGCAAATGTTCAGGTAAAGCTTGTTGTGCAGGTCTCTCTTGAAAAAAACATGGGGATTACAGGGCTTGATGATTGTTCCAGAGTACATAGGGCTATAATGCCCAGGCTGGAACTGGCATTTCCCGATAGGGACATTCACCTTGAAGTCTCCTCTCCCGGCATAGATAGGCTGATTAAAGACAGGGAAGAACTGCATCATTATGTGGGGCGGGAGATTAGATGTTACCGCACTGATATTTCTGATTGGTCAAGAGGCGTGCTTAAAGCAGTCGAAACTGATCACATATTGTTAAGGGGGGAAGACGGAGATTTTAGTCTTTCCTATGATATTATCGCCAAGGTGCGGCTTAGTGCTTCACCGCTCCCTGGCCGAGGAGGATAGACCGTGGCAACGGATATGTCAGAAGCGATTCGCCAGTTAATGCAGGATCGCAATATGTCAGAAGAACTTATACTCACAACAATAGAGAACACTCTCATTGCTGCATATAAACGCAAGTTTGGAAATGCAGATAACGCAATAGTACGTTTTAACGATGATAATACCGAGGTATCAATTCTTGCAAAAAAAAGAATTGTAGACAGTGATAATTATTACGATCCTATTTCGGAGATAGAGCTGGATGAAGCCCGGGAATTAAATCCGGATGCAGAGATAAATGACGAACTTTTAATCGAAGTAGACCCCAAAGATTTTGACCGCGGTTCTGTGCAAAGTGCAAAACAGACAGCACAAATGTCAATACGTGATATTCAAAAAGATACACTCCATGCAGAGTTTAAAGATAAGATAGGCGACATAATTATAGGTTATTACCAAAGAGAAAGAAACGGCACCATCTTTGTAGACCTTGGAAAAATCGAAGGAAAACTGTTAAAAAAATATCAGTCTCCAAGAGAAGAGTTCCATGTCAATGACAGAATAAAAAGTTTAATTGTTGAAGTTAATAAAAATCATAATGGCCCGCTTGAAGTATTGCTTTCTAGAACACATACAGATTTTGTCAGGGCAATTTTTGAAAATGAAGTACCTGAAATTTATGATAAAATTGTTGACATACACAAGATAGTACGTGAACCGGGATACAGGACAAAAATTGCAGTGTACTCAAACAGGGACGATGTTGATCCTGTGGGAGCATGTGTAGGTTTAAAAGGTGTTCGTATACAGGCAGTAATTAAAGAGCTGGAAGGGGAGAAAATTGATATACTTAAATACGATCCTGATCCGCGCAAGTTTATTAAAAACGCACTCTCTCCTGCCGAAGTTCAGGAAGTAATTATTCTGGACGAAGACAAGCACCAGGCTCTTGCGGTTGTAAGTGAATCTCAGCTCTCATTGGCAATAGGCAAGCAAGGATTGAATGTAAGGCTTGCAAACCGCCTTGCAGACTGGAACATAGACGTAAAAACTGACGCTCAGTTTATAGAAATGGATATTGCAACTGAATCCAGGCGTAAGGTTTCTGAACTATTTGGTGAGGATGATTACAGCGAGGAGTATACCCTGGTATCTCAATTACCCGGAGTTGATCCTGAGGCAGCAGCCCTTCTTAAAAATAGCGGGAATGACTTTATTGAAGATTTCCTTAGTTTATCAGAAGATGAACTTGCTGTTATTGGTCTTACATCTGAGCAGTTAAGCAAATTAAAGAGCATCATAGAAGAGCATATAGAAATTGTGGAAGAGGAAATTTCTTTGGATGAAGAAGCAGAAGAAGATTTTGTTACAGAAGGTGAAGAAGAAACACAGACCGAAGCAGAAGAGTATGAGTGCCCGGAATGCGGTGCTAATATTACCGTAGATATGAGCAACTGTCCCAACTGCGGGATAGGTTTAAGTTTTGAATATGAAGAGTCATCTTCAGATTAGAGGAGTATAGCAAAGGTTTATGGCAGAGGAAAGCGACAATAGCAAGAAACCAAAAGCAGAACTGATTAAACGCAGTACCACAGAACGCACTACAACTGAAGCTGAACAGGGAGAAAGACGCAAGGTAATTGTAGTTAAGAAAAAAACTACAACGGCAGCTCCTCTTCCTGCAGCTGCTCCTGTAGTAAAAAAAGCTCAGCCCAAGGTGGTTGTAAGGGGCGGAAGCGTACAGGAAAGTGCCGGCGAAGAAGAAGCTAAATTAAAGAGCCAGGAAGCTGTGTCCCCTCCGGCAGCTGCTGCATCAGCTCCCGCCATAGAAGAGAGTGCAAAAATAAATCAGGATACACCTCAGGATACACCTATTGAAGAGCCTAAAGAAAAAGCCGTTGAATCTGAAACTGTAAAGGAAGCAGTTCCCTTTACCCTTACCCAGCGTCCTGTTGCCGCTGCAGGCAGAGTAGGCGGGAAATATGTAGGTCCAAGGCCTTCACATGAAGATTCTGTAAGAAGCCCTTCTTTTAATCAAAGAAGCAGTAATGCTCAGAGACCTGAATTTAGAAACGACAACAGAAATGATCCAAGAAACACAGGGCGTCCTGCCGGTCCCGGTCAGGGTAATAGACCTCAGGGGAACCTGGGAGAAAACCGCGGAGCTCAAAGACCTTTTGTACCCGGCAGAAATCAAAATATGCCCAACCGCAGCGGAAGCGGTGCTCCCAGACCCGGAGGAGCTCCGGGAACCCAACAGAGACCCTTTGGGAACCAGGGAAGGTCGGGTGCCCGTCCATCTTCTTTTGGCAATAATAATGCCGGTACTGCACCTCCCATCATGGAGGGTAAGGGGCAGGCAAAAAAATCCTTTAAGGCAAAAAAACCTGTATATACAAGAAAAGATAAAGAACAGGAAATGGGAGACAAGCTCCTTCAGACAAAAAAGAAAATTACCCAGGTTGCCAATCCCATTCCCAAGTCCATAGAAATCATGGAAGTAGTTACTGTTTCTGATCTTGCAAAAAAGATGAACTTAAAAGCATCTGATCTTATACAAAAACTAATGTCCATGGGGCAAATGGTTACAATAAATCAGCAGATAGACGCAGATACAGCTACTATTATTGCAGCCGAATTCGGTTCCGATGTAAAAATAGTCAGCCTGTATGATGAAACCATTATAGAAACATCAAACGATGACGAAGCAAATATGACTTCGCGGCCACCTGTTGTGACAATAATGGGGCATGTAGATCATGGTAAAACAAAACTGCTTGATGCCATAAGGAGCGCGGATGTTGTATCAGGAGAATTCGGCGGAATTACACAGCACATAGGCGCTTACACGGTAGATACCCCCATGGGGCGAATTACCTTTTTGGATACACCGGGTCATGAGGCCTTTACCCGTATGCGTGCCAGAGGAGCCCAGGTTACTGACATAGTAGTCTTGGTTGTAGCAGCAGATGATGGTGTTATGCCGCAGACCATAGAGGCAATTAACCATGCCAAAGAAGCAGATGTGCCAATTATAGTTGCAGTTAACAAGATAGATAAGCCGGAAGCAAATCCTGACAGGATAAAAACCCAGTTATCTGATCATAACCTTATACCGGAAGATTGGGGCGGAAACACCATGTTTGTCGAGCTTTCTGCACTAAAAAAAGAAGGTATAGATAAGCTTATAGAGTCCATACTCCTTGAAGCAGAGCTGCTTGATTTAAAGGCAAATTTCGAAAGAAATGCCGAAGGAAAAGTCCTGGAATCCAGAATAGATCACGGCCGCGGTGTTGTTGCCACAGTAATGGTGGAAAAAGGAACCCTTAGGGTAGGGGACTCCTTTGTTGCAGGTGTGTGGTCAGGTAAAGTCAGAGCACTTTTTAATGACAAGGGCGAAAAAGTAGATGAAGCAACACCTTCTGTTCCAATAGAAATTCTGGGCTTTGAAGGCATACCAAATGCCGGAGATCCTATACAGGTAGTAGAAGACGAGAAAACAGCAAGAAGCATTTCTACAAAGAGGCAGGAATTTAAACGCTTTGAGGATGCAAAGAATATTAGGAAAATTACTCTGGATAACCTGCATGCAACGATAAGCGAAGGTGCCATACAGGAGCTTAAGGTAATTATTAAGGCTGACGTTCAAGGTTCTGCAGAGGCCCTCCGCTCAAGTCTGGAAAGGCTTTCCACAGGTGAAATAAGACTGCATGTTATTCAGGCGCTTCCGGGTGCTGTTAACGAAGGGGATGTTGATCTTGCAGTTGCGTCAAACGCAATTATAATCTGCTTTAATGTAAGACCAATACCAAAAGCAAAAGCCCTTGCAGAGCAGGAAAGAATAGACATTAGGCGCTATAATGTAATTTACAAGGCGGTGGAAGAAATACAGCTTGCCATGGAAGGCATGCTTAAACCCGAAAGTAAAGAAGAGGTTATTGCCACTGTGGAGGTAAGGGAAATTTACAGAACCCCAAGGGCAGGTACCATAGCAGGCTGTTATGTGAATACAGGTACCGTTAAACGAAGCGGTATTATTCATGTAATTCGTGACAGCATAGAGGTACATACAGGTAAAATTTCCTCCCTTCGCCGCTTTAAGGACGATGTCCGTGAAGTAAGTGCCGGATTCGAATGCGGAATAGGGCTTGAAAATTTTAACGATATAAACGTAGGCGATCAGTTTGAAGTTTTCGAAATTGTGGAAATTGCACGAAAGCTGGGAGCCGTAAGTTAATATTAGCTGCCATGGCTGAATACAGAACAGAGCGCTTAGGGCTTCTTATACAGGAAAAAATTGCCTCCCTCATAGTGGAAGGTAAAATTAAGGACCCGCGTGTTAATCCATTTTTATCTGTTTCAAGAGTAGAAGTCTCAAAGGATCTCTCCTGGGCAAAGGTTTATATTTCTACCTTTCGCAGGGAAAGCAGCCTTGCAAAGAGTGTAAAAGGTCTTCAGAGTGCTGCAGGTTTTATTCAGGCTCATCTTGCACGCGAAATGAGAATAAGAATGACTCCAAAGCTCCGTTTCCATGAAGACCACAGTGTAGGTGAAGCTTTCCAAATGGTGCAGCTGCTGGATAAGTTAAATGAAAATAACGAAAACGAAGAAAAATGAATCAGGCTTTTTCTGGTCTCTTGCTTTTTAATAAATCTCCCGGTTTAACTTCTTTTAAATCTTTGGATATTGTAAAAAAAGTTTTTAAGACAAAAAAAGTAGGGCACACAGGAACACTGGATAAATTTGCTTCGGGATTACTTTTAATACTTATTGGAAAGGCTGTAAAACTATCACCATTATTCTTAAAACACTGTAAAGAATATATAGGAGAGCTTAGTTTTGGAGCAGAAACAGATACTCTTGATCCCGAGGGGAGTATTATAGCAAGAGGGGATATTCCTACTCTTAAAGATGTGGAAAATGCCTTGCAAAAATTCCGGGGTAATATAATGCAGCTCCCACCTTCTTATTCTGCACTCCATGTAAATGGCAAGCGTGCATATCAAATTGCACGGGAAGGTAAAGAGCCTGAATTGGAAAAAAGGGCAGTGACTATACATAATTTGGAAATACTTTCCTATGAGGCTCCCCTGCTTAAAATCAGGGCACTTGTTTCTTCCGGTACCTACATTAGATCATTGGCAAGGGATATAGCCATTGAAGCCGGAAGCAGAGCGCATCTTTCATCTTTAACCCGCATTGGCATTGATGACTTTTCTCTGGACCATGCAATAGATGATAATACATTAATAAATAGTGATTTTAATGAACTTGGAAAATATATATGCCCTCTTAATTCAGGACTTTTTACCAAGCTAAAGATACCGCAATTATTTGTAAACAATAAAAACGGTTTTTTTCATGGAGCAGCACTGGAAAAACTGTTCTCAAATGGAGAGTTAAATGGGGAAGAACTTATAGGGCATACTGTTGCAGCTGTATTCCCGCAGGGGGATGAAAATTATTTTTTAGGGTACATTGTTAAAAATAATGACAAATGGAGTTATGGGCATGTCTTTACAGCTAATTGACTGGAATGAATTTCTGGAAAATCCACAGGCTTCCGCCCTTACTATAGGTGTTTTTGATGCACTGCACCTTGGTCATTTAAAATTAATTGGACATGTAGTCAACAATGGGATTAATCCTACAGTGCTGACTTTTAAGGAAAATCCAAAAAAAATAATGTCAGAAGAAAATTTCCCCGGAGATATATACAGCTTAAAGCAAAAGCTCTCTATTTTCGCTAATCTGGGCTTATCCAGACTTGTACTGATTGACTTTTCTGCTGAATTTGGTAAAATGAGTGGACGAGGTTTTCTTGATCTATTGGTAAATCCCGGAAAAATGGTTTTTATGGCAGTGGGGCATGATTTTGCCTGTGGTCATAATAGGGATATGGCTTCGGCTCGTATTGCAGAGATAAATTCGGAAAGGGGTATTCCCACCGAGCTTATAAAACCGCTAATGCTTGATAATGAGCTAGTTAGTTCCAGCAGGATCAGAACAGCGATTTTAAGAGGAGATTTTAAACAGGCAGAACTTCTGACAGGACGAAAACTGCAACTGGATCTTGAAGATGCAAAAGTAGAGTTTTACGATGGTGCAAAACTCAGTTCTGTACTTAAAGGGGATCTTATAAGCTTTTTTCACCGGGGAGTATACTGCTACGATATTGCCGGCTTAAAAAGGGTTTCACCCCAAGAGGGCATTTACGAGGTTTTTATCAATAAAGAAAAAACCAAAGCATATTTTAGTAAGGGTAAATTACTACTCCCGCAGAAGGCGGAGAGTATAGAGTATATAGGAGTGTAATGAATGTCATTAAACAAAGATGAAGTAGGTTCTATCATCAACAAATTCGGTAAGAACGAAAAAGACACAGGAGCAAGTGAAGTACAAATTGCCATTTTAACAGAGAAAATTAATCAACTCTCTGAGCATTGCAAGCAGTTTAAAAAGGATAAATCCAGCCAGAGGGGTTTATTAATACTGGTAGGAAAGCGGCGCAGGATGTTGAAGTATATACAGCGTACCAATCTTGAATCATACCGTTCACTAATTAAAGAATTAGGCTTGCGCAGGTAAGGGTAAAATGATTCACCAGGTAAAACACACTATAGCCGGTAAGGAACTGATCCTGGAAACCGGTAAAATCGCAAGACAAGCCAACGGCTCTGTCTTTGCACAGTATGCAGGTTCTGTAGTTATTGCAACAGTATGCGCCAGTCCCGAGCCGGTAGAAGGCATGGACTATGTGCCGCTTACAGTTGATTATAACGAGAAGTATTATGCCGCAGGAAAAATCCCCGGCGGTTTTATTAAAAGGGAAGGGCGTCCAAAGGACAAAGAAATTCTTGTTTCCCGTCTCATAGACCGTCCCATTAGACCTCTTTTTGACAAAACTATAGGCCGTGAAATTCAGCTAATCCCAACCACTATTTCTACAGATCAGGTTAACCCTCCTGATATACTGGCAATAGTAGCATCATCTGCAACAATACACATTTCGGACATTCCCTATAATGGTCCGGCTGCGGGAGTAAGGGTTTGTTATACCAATAATGAGTTAATTATTAATCCCACTTACGACGAAATTGAAAAGTCCACTATGGAAATTGTTGTAGCAGGAACCAGGGATGGAATAACCATGGTAGAAGGCGGAGCAGCCGAGGTAAGTGAAGATCTTATGCTGGAAGCTCTGGAAAAAGCCCACAGGGTAATTATTGAACTCTGTGATCTTCAAGATAAACTTAGGGAACTTGCAGGAAAAGCAAAACTGCCCCTGCCTAAGATTTCCTATACTCTTGAAAATAAAGATGCAATGAGGTCTTATGCATATCCGCTTTTGGAAAACGCATGTTTTGTAAAAGGCAAGCATGAAAGAAGGGAAGCCATAGGTAAAATACGCTCAGAACTAAGCAGTCAGTACTCTTCCCAACTGGAAGACGATAAGCAGAAAAAACTCTTTGATAAGCTCTTTGATGATATGCAGTACGATATACTGCGCAATTCCATATTGGATAGAGGAATTAGGGTAGACGGAAGGGGAACAGAAGACATAAGAGACATAAACTGTGAAGTTGGCCTGCTTCCAAGAACTCATGGTTCTGCCCTTTTTACACGCGGCGAAACCCAGGCTCTTGCTGTTACCACTTTAGGCACTGTCTTTGATGAACAGATTTTTGACGACATAGAAGGCGACAAAAGAGAGCACTTTATTTTTCATTATAACTTTCCCCCTTATTCGGTTGGAGAAGTTGGACGTACGGGAACAGGCCGCAGGGAAATTGGGCATGGTGCCCTTGCAAGACGTTCTCTTGAGTGGACAGTACCCTCAAAAGATGAGTTTCCCTATACTATCAGGGTTGTTTCTGAAATTATGGAATCCAATGGTTCTTCTTCCATGGCTTCTGTCTGCGGAGGTACCCTTGCCATGTTACAGGCAGGTGTGCCCATTAAAAAACCGGTGGCAGGTATTGCCATGGGTTTAATTACAGAAGAAGGAAGCAGTGCCCGTTATGCTGTACTTTCAGACATACTTGGCGAAGAAGATCATCTTGGAGACATGGATTTTAAAGTTTCCGGTACCGAAGACGGAATTACCGGTTTTCAGATGGATATAAAGATAGCCGGTGTAAGCCCTGAAATTATGAAGAAGGCCCTGGATCAGGCTAAAAGGGGACGTCTGCATATACTTTCCATCATGAACAGCACCATAAGTAAACCAAGTGATGCAATAAGCGAGCTTGCCCCCAAGATTTTAACATTGCGCATAGACATAGATAAAATTGGTGCACTTATTGGTCCCGGCGGAAAAAATGTAAAAGCTCTTTGCGAACAGTACAATGTTAAAATCAATACAGATGATGACGGTACAGTTACAATTTTTGGTAAAAGTACAAAAGAGGCAGAAGATGCCAAAGCGGCAGTCCTTGGCATAGTGCTGGATCCTGAAGTAGGGAAAGTTTACAACGGAACCGTTAAACGCATTATGGACTTTGGCGCTTTTGTGGAGATACTCCCCGGGAAGGAGGGACTTGTACATATAAGCAAGTTATCCCGCCAGAGGGTAGCCCAGGTTACTGATGTAATTAACGAAGGGGATAAAATCCAGGTTAAGCTACTTGAGATTGACAAAATTGGCCGCTTAAACCTTTCATACATTGATGCAATAGACCCGGATGGAAGTACTGAGGATACGGAAGGCGGATCACCTTACAGGGAAGAAAGACGGGAAGGAGGCGGATTCCGCGATAGAGGTGATCGTGGTAATGACCGGAATAGACGGGATTCACGCCGTTATTAACTAAATGATTAAGAGCCCTGTTCTTAAAATAAAGAAGAAGGAAGGGGTCATCCTTCCTTCGTACGAAAGCAGCGGGGCAGCAGCAATGGATATTAGGGCTTTTACACAAAAAGACCTGCTCCTTGAGCCTCAAAGCTGGATAAAAATTCCCACGGGTTTGTTCATGGAAATTCCTGTGGGTTATGAAGGACAGATAAGACCCCGCTCAGGGCTGGCATTTAAGCATGGAATAAGTGTCCTTAACGCACCGGGAACTATAGATTCAGATTACCGGGGCGAAGTGGAAATAATTTTAATTAATCATGGGAAAGAGGCTTATACCGTTAAAAACGGTGAGCGTATTGCTCAGTTACTTATTTGCTCCTTAGCAAGGGTAGAAATAAGGGAAGTTACAAATCTTACCGAAACTAAAAGAGGTGAAGGAGGATTTGGATCTACCGGAGTAGAGTAGTGGTAAATAACCTTGCAAATAGTTCCCTATATATACATGGCAGGCATTTATCCCTTACTTTGTTTTTTTACATTTTAAAAGACATCCTGCTTGCCTTTTCTGTTTCTTTTCTTTTTTTCTTTTTTGTCTTTTTTGTTAACCAGCTCCTGCTTGTGGCACAGGACATCCTTACACAGCAGGTTCCTCTTTTTCAGGTTGCACTCCTTCTTTTTTATGCAATTCCTCAGGTAATTGCCATGGCAGTTCCCTTTGCATCATTAATGGGAACCTTAATTACAGTAGGCAGACTAAGTTCGGATAATGAAGTCCTGGTTATGCTTAGTTCCGGTTTATCCTACTTAATGATCTTTTTACCGGCTTTAATTGTAGGTTTACTTATTTCTGTTTTTTCCTTTCTTGCAAATGATATACTGCTTCCCGCAGGTACCATTCAATTTCAACGGCTTTACAGGTCTATTTTGGTTTCTACTCCTGCACTGGAACTGGAAGGAGATTCTGTTACACGCTATAAAGATACTGTTATTGTAACCGGTCCTGTTTCAGGTACAAGCATAAATAACTTAATTATCCTGGACAGAACAAGTGAAGGGGAGCGCAGGTTAATTATGGCAGAATCCGCTGAATTCAGCGATTTAGGCGAAGAAGGCATAAGCCTTGATTTAGGAAGTGCATTTTTTATGTCATCAAGGGAAACTGCAAGAAGCGATTATGATTATGCATCTTCATCATTTTTACGCTACTTTGTTCCGCAAGAAGATCTGATACAGGCAATACACAGCATAGGTCCAAACCAAATGAGTTCCAGGGATCTTAGGGCTGAAATCCGCATAATGAATGATGAACACAACGATAGATTGGATGAACGATACAGCAGGGTTTTAGATTCTGCACATAACCTGGAAGACAGTCTCAGGAAGGGCTCTGATTATGAGTTATGGAACAGGAGAGAAATTTTCCTCAGCAATTTTATTCATAATGAAGAAGAAGCAGAAAATTTAAGGAGTAATTTAAGGCTTAGGGTTTATCTATTACAGTATTACCAGAAATTTTCCATTCCCTTCGGCGCTCTGTCTTTTGTGCTTCTAGCCGTTTCTTTGGGTTTACTTGCAAGAAAAAGCGGTCAAACTGTGGGTTTCTTTATGGGATTGATTATCTCCGTTTTATTCTGGGCTCTATTACTTGGCGGACAGACTCTCGGTGTTAACAGGGGTTATTCGCCGGTTTTATTGATGTGGTTTCCAAACATACTTGCGCTTTTTATTGGTTTTATTCTGTTAATTGTAAGGCTAAAAAGATGATCCTTGATAGATATGTCTTAAAACAATTTATTCCCGTTTTTATTATTGCACTTTTCATGTTTGCGCTCTTGATAGTGATGATAGATCTTTTTTCATATTTAGTGCGTTATTTGAATAATGATGTTTCATTCAGTGATATATTTCTTGTTAGTTTTTACTATATTCCCAAAAGTATTTCCTACGCCTTCCCAATTTCACTGCTCTTTGCCGCTGCCTATACACTTGGCGATTTATATGCAAAAAATGAGTTAACATCAATTTTCACATCCGGAATTACATTCAGGCGTTTTATAATGCCGCTTTTGTTAATTGGAATCAGCTCTTCATTATTTGCATTTTTCTTTAATGACATAATTGTAATACCAACTTTCAAAATGAAAAATGACCTGAACAGAAGCCTCTTAAACCAGCAGGCGGCGGACTTCAGCAGAACAGATGTAGTTATTCGTGCAAGACAGGGCAGGTTAACCTATGTAATTGATTATTTTGATCATGCAGAGGGAATAATAAACGGAGTTTCTATTATTGAATTTGATGAAAACGGAAATTTTCTTTATCAAATTCGTTCCCGCAGTGCAATATGGAATGGAACTTACTGGGAACTTTTTAATGCAGTCATATATGAATGGCAGGATGGTATGCTGCGTTTTAGAAATGTGCAGGGAATTAATGAATACCGTGAAACCCCGGAGACCTTTCGCAGAAATATGGTGAATGTAGAAGAATTAAGTTTTATAGATGCCGGTCTATTGGTCAGGGATTTACAGGCAGCAGGGATGCCATATTTAAATGCCCTAACAGACTATCACCATAGACTGTCTTTTGCATCTGTATCCTTTGTAGTGGTTTTGTTGTCTATATCCATGGGCGGGCGATTCAAAAAGAACATACTGCTAATGAGTTTATTGTCCAGCCTTGGCGGCGCTGTAATTTACTATGTAATAGAAATGCTTAGCATGCTAATGGCCAGAACAGGTTACATTGCACCAATGACAGGTGCCTGGTTTCCTGTTTTTATTTTTATACTAATTGGAATTTTACTTTTGGGAACGGCAAAGACATAATGTTAAAAGAAACATTTACTGTTGCACATAAGGATACAGCTACAAAAGCCAGAACCGGAATATTAGAGCTTCCCCATGGAAAATTTGAAACTCCCGTAT
>Ga0099364_10002890_pt1 | contig 27135 bp, 26 predicted proteins | sample TergutTh196P3_FD_73070 | JGI IMG/M metagenome (GOLD analysis project Ga0099364, IMG submission 73070) | Microcerotermes parvus P3 segment gut microbial communities from Pointe-Noire, Republic of the Congo - Th196 P3 | ecosystem: Host-associated > Arthropoda: Insects > Digestive system > Gut ... | reverse complement strand
ATATTACTGCCGCTTTGCAAACGGCCTGTATTTAAAACCCGACCACTCGATTCCCATGTGGTTGGAAAATTCCAAGGTGTTCAGCCGAACTCCATGAATTAGAAATGACATCGCGTTAAGCGCCATGTTAAAACCATGACCGAACACAAAGAGCAATATCCCAAAAACAAAAAAGATAAAACTCCCCAGCATGGGACCGGCAAAACCATTAACTGTGTGAGCTATGGCGGCTCCCGCAAGAGCCATCGCCCAAAGCCTTATATAGGACATGACGTCGGAGAACGCGCCGGTAATGGCAAGCAATAAAGAAATGACGTCCGTACAGCTTGAAACCAGGGATTTGAGCACGCTGTCCTTATAATTTACGAAGACGAAGACCAATATGAAACCGCCGGCCAGTAAAATAAGCTGCCAGGGTTTTACTTCTCCAAATCCCGCGTTGTGCACGATCATTGACATGACGACGAAATACATCCCGATAAGCATTGCCAGTTGTCCGAGTTCCGCCAAAGCCCTGGGCGATTTAATCGCGCCGATCATTCTCTTAACGCGGGCCAGGCCAAGGTGTGCCAGAGCAATGGTAAAACAGAATAATTTATAATTCGTGTCAACCGCTTCGGATTGGGCCTCAATTGTGGCATGGGGCGCCACGAGTCCCGAGCGTATCCAGAAATTACTTTCATTGTAGAAAGCAAGCCATCCCGATTCACCTGAGACATTGGCAATAAGGGGGAGACTGATATTCTGTAAAAATCGCGGCGTCTCGGCTATATCAAGACCGAACCAGGTACCGGTGAGCGCTCCCCAGGTAAAATTGGCAATGCTCATAACAAGGAGAAATTTAATAAAAAGAGGCGCGCCTTTTTTCGCGGTTTTAGCTATGAAGATAAACGATATTAGCATTAGAACAGCCCCGTAAGCGGCGTCCCCGAAGATCATTCCAAAGAACAGGGCCAGGAAAATAAGGAACCAGCCGGAAATGTCCGTTTCCCGGTAACCGGGAGTCAAATCAAGAAAATCCATTAAAGGGTAGATAAGGCATGAAAACCTGTTGTTCTCCAGCTTGGTGGGAACTCCCGTATCGTCCTCCGCCGGATCGGCGGCGTAAAAGGCCCAGCCGTTTTCACCGGCCGCCCGTTTTAACATTCCAATATCGGGAACAGGAACATAGCCGGAGAGCATGGAAACTGATAAATCCGCCCCGCCGGCGAGGACATTTTCTTCGATCGGTTCCATACCGGCGCGGGCGGTTTCAAATTCAATGTTCGCCTGGATGGTTTTCTCTCTGGCCTTCAATTGTTTTTTCAAAGCCGACAAGGCGGTCAGTTCCGCCTCAATTTTGGACAATTCGGCTTTTCGGAGAGCATTTCTCTCGTAAACCACGGAAAGAGGCCGTTCCGGCAGGGGCGAGTGCGTTTCATTGGGAATTTTATCAAAGGCCAGAAGACGGAGAGAATCATTTTTTTTATCTCTGGAAAGGACGATGACCGGCACGTCCTTTGCATTGTCTTCATAGGAAGCGCGGGAAATTTCGTAGAGATATGCGTTTACCCCGTTATCGGCAAGATATCTAAAATCATTTGGATCAAATTCACCCCATTTGTCAAAGCGATTTTTTTCCCGCTGGTGATTAAAAATATAATCCAGCAGTTTTTTACGGCGTTCCGAAAGAGTTATCACATGGCTTGCAAGATCCCCTTTAAAATCCGGCATTGCCGCGGGTTTCTTTTTGGCGGAAAAACCGTAAAGCACACCCAGCGCTGTTTCAAGCTGCGCATAGCGGTCAGTCAGCTCCAGGAGAACCGGGGAAGAAACGGTTTTCTTTTCAAGATGCATGACGCCTGACTCGCGGATCCGCTCAAGGTCTGTCTTTTTGTTTTTGTTCATTACCAGGAGGGACACTTTTTTCATCGGTACGATCATCAGCCGGTCCTCTCCATTTCCCGTTTGGAAATTTTACCCCGTACTACCGCCGCGGTCTGCTGATCACCCAGATAAACGTCGATTTTTTTAATATTTGCCTCGGCTTCGGGGATCTTTATTTTTTCAAAAAGATTTACCCGCCGGCTGGTAGCCTTGAGTTCCGTCCCAAGGCGGCGCTGTTGTTCTTCAAGGCACTGCAGTTCCAAATCCAAAGAAAGCGCGTTCTTCATATTTATTACCGCGAGATCCAACCAAAGCGGTTTTTCCACAAGATCGTATTGAGCTGTTTCAAATTCGACTTTTTCAAAAATCGGAAAAGAAACCCCGGCGATATTTCCTTCTCCGGTTATCAGTCCGGTAATCTTCAGTATATCGGGCGTAAAAACCCCTTCGTCGGCGAAGACGGCAAGCCATTTAGCAAAGTCTTCATCCATCCGCTCCTTTTTCAGGCGCAGTTTATCTTCCCGGATTTCCAGGATACGAATCTCCGCCTGAAGCTGACGTTTTTTCAGCGTGAGCGTGGGCAGATAGCGCAAAAAACGCTTTAGATTGTCTTTTTGCTTTTTTTGCTCGTTTTTGGTGAGCTTCAGCTTTGCCATCCGGTTTTTACGATCCCTGTTTTTTTGGCCAGAACTCTTTAATGAGCTCCGAACGGAGTCCCGTTTCTTCGCTTGAAAAACAGCCGGCCAGGATTTCCCAGCCCAAATCGAGGGCTTTTTCCAAAGGAATGTTCACCGACAGATCCATCATTTCCCGCTCGAAGCGTTCGCCATAGTTGAGCAATTTATCATCCCAGGCGCTCATGTTAAAGCCCATGGATTTCTTTTCCAGCGTATCCCTGTAAGCCGAGTAAAGCTTAATCATGCCGTCCATCAAGGCCCGGTGATCATGCCGGGTTTTGGCGTTTACCTGCTGCTTAAGCCGTGACAATGAACCGAAAGGTTCGATACGTCCCCCGCGAAGATAGTACTGGCCTTCCGTGATGTACCCCGTGTTGTCGGGCACCGGATGGGTAATGTCGTCGCCGGGCATAGTGGTTACTCCCAGGATGGTGATTGAACCGGCGGTTTCAAAATCGACCGCCTTTTCGTAGCGGGATGCAAGCCGGCTGTAGAGATCTCCGGGATAACCCCGGTTACTGGGCACCTGCTCCTGGGAGATGGCAATTTCTTTCATTGCGTCCGCGAAACTTGTCATGTCGGTCAGGAGCACCAGCACATCCTTGTTTTGGAGGGCGAACTGTTCGGCCGCCGCCAGCGACATATCCGGAATCATAAGGCACTCCACAGTCGGATCCGCCGCGGTATGGATAAACATGACGGTTTTGGAAAGCGAGCCGCCCTGTTCCAATGCGTCCTTGAAGAAAATGTAGTCGTCAAATTTGAGGCCCATACCGCCCAGAACGATCACATCAACCTCCGCCTGCATGGCAATCCGCGCCAAAAGCTGGTTGTAAGGTTCGCCGGAGATGGAAAAAATCGGCAGTTTCTGGGAAATCACCAGGGTATTGAACAGGTCGATCATCGGAATACCGGTTCGTATCATCCGCCGCGGTATGATACGCCGGCTGGGATTCACCGAAGGACCGCCTATGGGAATCATGTTTTCCGTCAAATCCGGCCCGTTGTCCCGGGGAACGCCGGAACCGGAAAAGACCCTGCCCAGAAGGTTTTCCGAAAACGAAATCCTCATGGGATGCCCCAGAAATTCGACGGAGTCTCCGGTGGAAATTCCGCGACCTCCGGCAAATACCTGGAGGGACGCCAAATCCCCCGAAAGGCGGATCACCTCCGCCAAAGACGCGCCAAAGCCGGTCTCAATCCTTGCCAGGTCTCCGTAACGGACTCCTTCGGCGCGAACGGTAATAACATTACCGGTTATTGATTCAATTCTGCTGTATACTTTTTTCATCGGGCGATCAAACTTTCCGCCGTGGGATCCAAGCCGCAGGCCGTGTCTTTTATCAAGCCGATCATTTCCTCCTCGATGAATTTGAAATCGACGTCCTGCCACGACGCATAGTTATAGTCGATAAACTGCTGACGCAGACGGTAAAACCAGATACGGGCCTCTTCCTTGTCATCAAAATCAAAATCGCTTCCCAGAATGAGGAGTATATGATCGAAAATATGGCGCTGCCGCTCCGGACTCGCTGCCTTGTCCACCTTGTCGAAGGAATTCTGTTGTAAGTATACCGAATCAAGTAAATCCCCCTTGAGGTATACGATGTAATCCTCCATGCTGGTTCCTTCTTCGCCGATGACCTTCATCATTTGTTCCACCTCGGCGCCCCGGATGAGGAAGTTTCGGGCATAGCCGACTTTTTCTTCCGGCATAATTCCTTGGTATTTCGACCAGGAATCCAGGGGGTGAATCGCCGGATATTTACGGGCGTCGGAGCGTTCACGGGAAAGGCCGTGGAAGGCCCCGACCACTTTAAGAGTCGCCTGCGTCACCGGTTCTTCAAAGTTGCCGCCGGCGGGGCTTACCGTGCCGCCTATGGTTATCGATCCCATCGATCCGTCATTGAGCCGCACGAAGCCCGCCCTTTCGTAGAATCCAGCGATGGTCGATTCCAGGTAGGCCGGGAATGCTTCTTCGCCGGGGATTTCCTCAAGGCGGCCCGACATCTCCCTCATAGCCTGAGCCCAACGGCTGGTGGAATCCGCCAGGACGAGAACATGAAGTCCCATTTGACGGTAGTATTCGGCGATGGTTACCGCCGTATACAGGGATGCTTCCCGCGCCGCCACGGGCATGGAAGAGGTATTGCAGATGATGACGGTTCGCTCCATCAGAGATTTGCCGGTCTTGGGGTCGGTAAGTTCGGGAAATTCCTTAAGGATTTCCACCACTTCGCCGGCGCGTTCGCCGCAGGCGGCAAGGATCACTATGTCCACATCGGCATGTTGACTGATGGTTTGCTGGAGTATGGTTTTTCCCGCGCCGAAGGGGCCGGGCACGCAGTAAGCGCCGCCTTTGGCCACGGGGAAGAAGGTATCGATAAGCCTGACTTGGGTTATCATCGGTTCGTTCGGCCGGTAACGTTCTTCATAACAGGTAATCGCCCGTTTCACCGGCCAGCGGAAGGAAAGATTTATATTGTAGTTTTCCCCCTTGTCGTCGGTCAGTACGGCAATTACCTCTTGAATTGCGTAATTCCCGGCCGGCATTACGGTTTTTACCGTATAGGTTTTATAAAAGTCGAAGGGTACCATAATACGGTGGGTAAAGACCCCTTCGGGTACGGAGCCGATGGTATCCGCGCGGACTACTCTGTCCCCGGGTTTGACCGCGGGCGTAAAGAACCATTCCTTTTCCTTCGGAAGGGGATCCACATATACTCCCCGTTCGAGGAAGAAACCGCACTCTTCGGCCAATTGCGGGAGGGGATTCTGGAGTCCGTCGTACACCTGGGTAAGAAGGCCGGGCCCGAGTTCGACGGAGAGCATGTCTCCGGAAAATTCGAGATTATCCCCTATTTTAATTCCCATGGTCATTTCAAAAACCTGCAAAAAGCAGGTATTTCCTTTTATTCGGATAACCTCGCTTTTGAGTTTTTTCCCTCCGGTTTCGACGAACGCCGTTTCGTTCATCATCACAGAACCGTCAAAATCGACGGCCACCATATTACCGTTTACGGCGACAACTTTTCCTTTGGTTCCCTTCATTATCCATCCTCTTTAACTCTGGAATTGTATTCGTCCATTATCGCGCTGTAACTTTCCCGATACCTCTTTGCCCCAATTTCGGGCAGAAGGCGCCGGCATCGTTCCAATAGCTGAAGCCTAAGCAGGTGGAGAAAAATGTTATTTACCCCGAACATGTCGTCCGGCGCCTTCATGGTATCCAGAGCGCCCCAGCGAGCCTGATCTATGAAGAGCGCTGCCTGGAGGGGATCGTCCATTTCAGAGGCGACTCTTGCCACCGCCACAGTTCTTGGAATATCCTGGGGCGGATCTTCCGGAACAGGGCGTTCGAGCCTGGCCGCCCGGAAGAAAGCCAGATTCAGAGCCAGGATTCGTTCCCGCAACATAAGGAGATCGATAAAGTCCGATCCGGTGGGTTCGAGCGTTTCGACGGCCAATTTCGGATTATAACGGCAATAAGAAAGAAGAGCCGCGTCTTTCGGGTTCAGCATATAACAGCACTCCTCCCGAAATTCCGCGGAACTTTGCGGAGGTTTATCTCCATAATTGATCGAGGGCAGCGTGGCGACAAAGTAGTAGTAATTCCGGTACGCCAAGTCACGCTCCCTCGCTTTTTTTAAGAATTTCCGCCAATTTGGGATTAATATAGGAGGAAAGCATGGCGGCCACCGATTCCGCTGAAAAATCGTAAAAGGCTAAACCGTCTTTTTCGACGATGTGAAAACCAGCGTCGAGTTTTTTTACCGCCTTAATTTCCACTCCTCCCTTGAGAGCGGACGCAAGCATGGTTTTGAAAGCGTCGTCCAGCTTTTTTAAATCTCTTTCGGAAAGCAGCGCGGTAAGGGAATCGGCGTTTCCCGCCGCCCAGTTTTTGATCAAATCGGGCAGAATTTCCCTGATTACATCGGCGGTATAAGAAGAAGCCACCGCTTCGGCGGTAAGATTATCCAAAAGCCCCTGAATCTCGCCCTTAAAAGCCAGCACCAGATTACGGGAAGCCTGCTCCAGCGCCGCGATCCCCGCCTTTTGGCTTCGAGCCGCTTCTTCCTCAGCTTGGGCGATAATTGTTTCGGCCTCGCGCTTTGCGTCATTTATCAGTTTCTCCGCCAAAGCTTCCGCATCGGCCCTGATTGTGGCCGCCTCCGTTCGGGCGGACTCAATTCCTTCTTTTTTAATCTTTTCGATAAGTTCGTTAAGTTGAATTTCCATAGCATCACCTATAAAAAATTCTAAATATATTTCCATTGAAAATATAACCGAACAAGAAATAAAACGCAAATCTTTTTACAGGAAGCCGATATATGTCCGTTCAGGAAAATTTTCAGTAAAAATCGGTAAGGCTGCTGTCGGCAGCAAGGCCGCGCAAAGGGTAATCGCTTTTGCTTTCCATAATCGGTATCAGGTTGATAATGCCGTTGACCGCGCTTACGCGATAATTTCCACATTGATATTTTCAATGTACGGCGTTAAAATTGCGCATATAACAGTGAACGCCTTTCGAAAACAGGCTGCACTGAGCGGGGGGTGCGAGAAAGGGGCGTATTGATTTGAAAGTCGCGTCCATTCAACTGGCCGTTGTAGATGACGCGCCAAAGAAAGATATGGTTGAACGCGCTTTGCGCATGATGGACAGATGCGCCGGGTACGATTTGATCATGCTGCCCGAGCTGTGGAACGTCGGGTTCTTCGCGTTCGACAGATTTATCGGCGAAAGCGAGCCGATAGACGGGTACACCGCGACGGCGGTTTCCAACAAGGCGCGGGAACTGGGGGCTTGGGTTTTTTCCGGCAGCTTCGTGGAAGCCAGGGGCGGAAAATACTACAACACTTCCATCCTGTTTGACAGAACCGGAAATAAAGCGGCGGTGTACAGTAAAATCCATCTCTTTACTTATAAATCGAGAGAAGCGGAAATACTTACGCCGGGTAAGGAACTTGTCGTTGCGGATACGGAGTTCGGCAAAATAGGATTGTCGATTTGCTACGACCTGAGATTCCCCGAAATGTACAGAAAAATGGGAGATATGGGCGCGGAAATTTTTCTTGTGACGTCGTGCTGGCCCTACCCCCGGCAGGAAGCCTGGGAAACATTCAACAGGGCGCGCGCCGCTGAAAACGTTTGCTATCTGATATCGTGCAACTCCAGCGGCAAACAGGCCGGGTTTACGGCCTTAGGACACAGCAAAATTGTCGACCCCTGGGGCATTGTGACGGCGGACAGCGATTTCGGGGAGACTATAGTGACCGCTGAAATTGACCCGGAACAGGTGAAAAATATCAGAAGAGAATTTCCTGTTTTGGGTGATCGCGCGTTTCGCGATTAATCCCAGGAGTACGCCTCCCAGCAGGGATGTTCCACAAGGTTTTTATGCGACGCCAGAAAATCATCTTTTTGCATATGGTATTCGATCAGGATTTCGCCGGTGTTGATTTGGGACGGATCGTCCGCTTTCGCGTATATTATTTTGCCGTTTTCGGCTGATTTTACGAGGGGATATTCGCCGGTTTTCCGAGCGCCCAGGCGTTTTACGTTCAACATCGTGGCGATATTTTTTTTAAAAAATGTTATTTCCGCTCCGACGCATCCGAGAAGGACAAAGCACATTGCGGCTCGCTCGTAAAAATTTCGTAAAAACAAAGCCGGATGTCCGTCCCTTTCCCACTTCATGCTCGCGTCCGAAACAAATACTCCGTCCTCGCGTATTGTAAAACCGTCCTGGCCGACGACGCGGCCGTTTTGCGTCTCCACCAGAAACAGCATTTTTTTGTCGTTGGCGAGCACTGAATTTTCAAGCCAATATCTTTTGTTCGCCGGGGTTACGTCGAACTGCGTCATGAAATTCTCTTTATTTTGCGTATGAGCGCGCGCCATTGTTTCAATCAACGCGCCGTCGCCGAGGCGGGACTTGTCGAAACCCCGCAGATATCCGATGACGTTTAAGCCCTCGTCCCGTATCGGAAACCTCATGCCGCTTCCGCCGGGAATGCCCTTCATTCTCCTGATAATCTCCGCCGAACGCTCCGCACCGATCACGTTATCACCCCAGCAAATCAACGATAGCCTCGGCGCAGGCAAGCGCGCCTCTTTTATTAACCAGTCCTTTTAGAATTTCGTTATCGGGCTCGAAGCGGAGCGCGGCTTTTATTGAATCCGGCCCGACGCTCTCCCAACAGCCGAGGTCGAAGGCCGCGCCGATTTTTTTCAAATATTCGCCGAGGCCGCGTTGATTATCGGCGACGGTAAAAACGGCGATTTTTTTCTCCATCGCGAGAGCCTCGAAAGCTGTCACGCTCGCGCTGCATATTATGCGTCCAGCGCCGGCGAGCAACGCCGGAAAATCTGCCGGCGAGTCGAGAATTTCGACATTGCCGCGTCCGAGTGAAGCCGTCGACGCCTCTTTTCGGCGGCGCTCGGGAACCAGAGGGCCCAGCGTGATGACCAGTTTCTCCGCGTCTTCCGGCCACATACCTGCAATTTTAGCCGCGCTCCCGGCAACGTCCGCCGCTCCCGGAACGAATAAAACGTAATTTCCCGTCTTCGGCGCCATGTCCCAGTATTCGCGCCTCAGCAGCGCGTAGTTTGGCCCGATCAGATATTCGCATTCGGGATTTTTATAGAAATCGCGTTTTGACGTTAAGCCGTAACTGATGATAACTCGCGCGAAACGCTCGGCTCCCCTGTCATGCAGATCGTCTATGACGACAAGTGGGGATCGTAAAGACGCGAATTCGAAAAACTTATCCCCCGCCGTGTAACTGTCCGCCACGGAAAAATCGGCGATATCCGGCGGAAAGGAGCTATCCCCGGTGAATGGATCATCAAAAAAAACCGCGTTCGTTATTCCAAGGGACGCGGCTTGCCTCTCGGCCTCGCCGTTCAATGCCCAAACGGATACGACGCCGAATTCGCCCAGCGCCTGAGACAGCGCGAGGCAGCGGGACAAATGCCCGCCGCCGGTTTCGGGCCCGGCGTGCGTGACGAACAGGGCTTTCATTTATTCCGCGATTCCTTTCATTCAAGCATATCCATCGTTAGCCACTCGTCGGCCGTGATGTCGCGCGCGGCTTTTCCGCCGACGACCCAATTCATATATTTCGGCCTTATTCCGTGCCCCGGACGTTTATTTATCAGCATGGATTCGTCGATGAGTTCGCCGCATTTTATGTCAACGCGCGCGTGAATGCTTCGTCTTGCGTATCCGTAAGCAAACAGTTCTTCTTCCGATGGGCCGCGTTTCATGCCGTCGCCCATCGCGGATTCCACCTCGCGAATCTGGCGAACCATCTCTCGGAGTTCGCGCGGTTCAATGGCGAAGGAGTGATCGGGGCCCTGCGCCGTCCTGTCCAAAGTGAAATGTTTTTCGATTACGCTGGCTCCGAGCGCCGCCGCCGCGACTGAAATGTGAATGCCGAGGGTGTGGTCTGATAGCCCGACCGGAGTTCCGAAGGCGCGCCGCATCGTCTTCATGGCGCGCAGATTCATTATCGAAGCGGGCGACGGATAACACGAAGCGCATTGCAACAGAACGACGTCATAGGCGCCTTCTTCGCGGCAAACGGCGAGCGCGTCCTCTATATCGCCCATATTTGAGAGTCCGGTCGCTATAATAATCGGCTTGCCTTTTGACGCGGCGCGCCTTATCAACGGAAGATCGACGATCTCAAACGAGGCGATTTTGAACATATCCGACACTGCGTCGAGTTCATCAATTGCCGCTAAATCAAATGGGGACGCAAAAAACTTTAACCCTTTTTCGCGGCAATATTGCGACAATTCCGGCAGCCATTCCCTAGGAGTGGCCACGCTGTCAATAAGGCGGGTGACGTTGCTTCCATCATATTTCAGGCTTTCGTCGTCCTTTGATGAATAGAGCGTCGGGGAGCTGTAAATCTGAAATTTGGCGGCGTCCGCCCCGGCGTCCGCGGCGGCGTCGATCAATTCGCGGGCGGTCGCAAGCGAGCGGTTATGATTGGAACCGATCTCCGCGATGATGAATGTATGTTCTATGGAGTCGAGGAAACTTTTAGCCATGTATAATTCGCTCCATGTCTTCAGCCACGCTTTCGGCCGTCCTTCCTATGTAAGCCGCCGCGCGATCGGCTTTCGCGGCTTCCAGTTCATCGAGCACAAGAGACAAATATACGTCCACGAGCACAATCGTTTGTCCTGTTTCGGATTTAACCTTGTCAAATGGCGTCGGTTCGGGAATGGGACAATTTATATCCTTCATTGTCAAAAGGTGTCCGCTCAGCGCGTCTTTTGCCATTTGCAGCGCTTCGTCCACATTTTCCCCGAAAGTCACGCATCCCGGGAGGTCGGGAAATTCGACGCCTATGAAATTATTATCATTAAAAAGTATCGCGGGGAAAATATGATGATCGTCCTTACTCATGCAAATCACTCCTCTATTCCGGCTTGACGCTTTATATTTCTCCAAGTGCCGGGCGGTATGTCTTTTACGGGATGAGCGATCGTAACAATTCCCTTTTTATCGGGATGTATAAAATGATGATGACTTCCCTTGACGCGTTTTAAAATCCAGCCGTATGTTTGAATCAACCTGATGGCATCTTTTGAACTGGGTATTTTTATCACTCCAGAAAATTACTATACGCATACAATATCACGTATAAAAGAACGCGTCAAAGGATGCGCGGCGTGACGGCGGTATATGCGGCTTGTATTTGCGGAATAATAATGATAGGATTTGTATAAAATAATATCGATCGAGGGGTGATTTACGTGTTGATTAAGCCGTCCACAGCGCTTCGTAATGAATATAATACTATTTCCGATTTGTGCAAAACAAAACAACAACCCGTTTTTCTTACGAAAAACGGCGAGGGCGATTTGGTCGTTATGAGCATAGAAACATATATGTTTCGGGAAGAAATGCTCGATTTACGGGAAAAACTGCTGTCAGCCGAAGCAAACAGGCTCGGGGGCGCAAAAACCTATTCGCCTTCCGAGGTGAGCGAGCGGTTGCTGGGGTTGATACCAAATTGCAATCAATAGATTTAATTTCGTCGTCACCAAAACGCGCGATTGAAAGAGAATTGGATTGACGGGATTTGGAACAGCCCCCCGCGGATGCGGGGGGCTGTTTTTTTAGTCTGATTTTGCTACGCTTTCGTGTCGATGCTCAAGCCCAGCATACGATCGATGTTCTCTATCACGCGCAAAATACTGTCCGCCGGTATTTTCCGGATTACGTTGTCCTCATCGTCCACCACGGTTATCTGAAAAACGTCAGCCTCCTCGTGATATTCGAACTTCAGCCTGCTGTTAGACATTTTCGACAGCTTATCGGCCATCTTGGTCGGCTCGATAACAGCCGGCTTCTTTTCGTCGCGAGCGATTTCAGTGTTCAGAACCGCCGCGGGCGACCTGGTCGCGCCTTTGTTTTCGATTGACAGCGCGCGTTCCGGTTGTTCCGGCATTCCCCTGTAACCTACATCGGATGCCAGATCGGCCACCTTCATCAGGATCACCCACCTTTATTGCCGTTCCGGCCGCTGTTTTAGTCCGCCGCTATTATTCGGCTTACCTCAGCAGCGACAGGACGATTTGGGGCATCAGGTTGGCTTGAGCCAGCATCGAGGTGCCGGCCTGGCTCAAGATGTTGAGCTTCGTGAAGTTCATCATCTCTTTCGCCATGTCGACATCGCGGATGCGGCTTTCGGCAGCCGTCAGGTTCGTGCTCGCCGTCGTCAGGTTGTTGATTGTGTGTTCCAGCCTGTTCTGATACGCGCCGAGTTTCGCGCGCTGGCTGGACACCTTGCCGATGGCGTTGTCGATGATCGTTATGCTCCGCGCCGCGGACGCTCTGTCCGTGACGACGGCTTTGTCGATGCCGAGCGCGAAGGCGGTCATGTCGCCGATGTGGACGCCGACGTCCTCGCCCTGGTTGGCGCCGATCTGGAACACCGTCGTGTTGTCCGCGAGATGTATGATCGTCTCGTACGGGTCGGTATTCTTCGTGAAGACGAACTTTCCGTTAGTGCCATCCCAACCGACGTTGATGTTCGCCATCGAATCGAATTCGACGTCGACGTTCGGATTCACCACGCCGAACAGAACATTGCCGGTGACTTTGACGCCCGCCGCGATGTTCCGCGCCTTGTGGGCGTCGTCGACGTCCACGGTGAACTGAGTCTCGCGGGCTTCCTGAATGATGTTCAGCGACAGGGCCTTGATGATGTCCTCATCGCCGGAGAAGCTCAGCCTTCCGGCGGCGCCGGGCACTATCGTGCGGATGACGAACGTGCCGCCCACCGACATCGGAGAGTTCGCCTGCTGGTTTCCGCCGTCTTCCCTGTCCTCGACGAAGCTGACGAATTGGGGCTTGTCATCGCTGCTGGGCTCATTGTTAAAATACTGCGCCTGCCCAAGCCCCTGGGAAATAGCGTTGTCGAGCTTCTTGCGGACTTCTTCGAGAGTGTCGTTCGCGTACAGCGTGATGCTTGTTCTGCTGCCGTCGCCCTGGAAGAGCGAGATCGTCTTCGGGTCGTCAAGCATGAACTTCCCGTTGGCGTCCCAGAACTTGTCAAGATCCTTCAACTGCACGTCTCCCCTGGCCACCTGCCCGATGAAAGCTGCCTCAAATGAGGCGAGAAACGTTTCATCAGTCTTTTCTTCGAATTTTTCATTGTTCAGGGAAAGTTGAACGTTCCCCTGGTAAACAGCTCCGGTCGTCGTGTTCAAGTAGAAGCTCTTGAATTGGACTTCGCTGGGAAGACCTTCATCCACGCCGAAGTGGACGGTGACTCCGTCATTTTCCCAACCGTCCGGCCAGACATCCTTTTCATGAATATCCGCCTTCACGGTAACGGTGGCGGTAGTGTCGGTGGCGGCATGGTTCAAAACGACCTTGTCACCCTTTTGGGCTTTTGCCCACGTATCAGCATAATTATTAAGCAATATGCTGGCACTAACCAAAATGATTCCAAGGTCGTCGTTACCATCGCTGCCAATACCTATAATACCGGTATCGTCGATCGTCAACTCTCGCGTACGGCTGTAAGATGTTCCATCCGCATCAAGGATATTGGCTTGGACGCGAAATGTTACCGACTTGAGATCATCACCGTTAACCGAAATAACCTCAAGCAACAAGCTGGCGTTGATTTTTTCGTTGTCAGCGTTTGCAGCATCGTCGTCGAGAGTAAATACAGGGGCCGTGGCTCCGCCAACGCCATATATCTGCTGTTGGGTATTCCAACCCCCGTCTTCAGCATCTTCATGGTTCTTCGTTATGACATACAGACCGGCGGGCAGGTTGTCAATCTGCACGTCAGTGACTCCGGCGTCCTCGTTCTTGAGCAGATCCATCATCACGTTCTTGTGCTTGATCTTGAATATGTCGCTCTTCTGGATCTCCGCCTGACCGGGAGACGCGCTGATGGTGAGCTTGAAGTTGCCTTCGATCGCCGACTTCTGGCCGAACTGGTCGATTTGCCGCAAGCCGCCGTTAACGACGGCCTTTGTGGTAAGCCTGTCGGACGACCACAGCACGGCCGCCGATCCGTCGAGCAGTTTCTTTTTGTTGAACTGCGTCGTGTTTGCTATGCGGGTGACCTCTTCCTTGAGCTGGTCTATTTCCGACTGGATATAGCCCCTGTCTTCCTGAGTCAGGGTGTCGTTTGCCGCCTGCACGGACAGTTCTCTCATACGCTGAAGAATGGAATGTGTCTCGCCCAGCGCGCCCTCAGCAGTCTGCAGCATACTGATGCCGTCCTGAGCGTTTGAAGCAGCTCTGTCGAGCCCGCGGATCTGGGAGCGCATCTTTTCGGATATCGCCAACCCGGCCGCGTCGTCCGCCGCGCTGTTGATGCGAAGACCGGTCGACAGTTTCTCGATTGATTTCTGGAGTTGCGTATTGGTCGCCGAAAGCGCATTAAACGCCTGCAGCGCGGGGATATTCTGCATTACACGCATTGCCAACAACCTCCTTGTCGCAATCGTTTCTCGTCCTGGGGACGTCCAGTCCCTTAGGAACTTCCCTGAGTTACTTACCCTTCCCTGGTTTTACCTTCCCTGGTATGTTAAAGCTCCTCGATGGCATCACCTCCTATGATTTGCCATGTGGCAACTGACCTCCGCGATCACTATCCCCCAATGACCGCGGAATACTTTTGATGAAATCTATGACAATGCAACTGATTGAAAAATTAATACGATCAGCGCCTGTGTCCCGTTCATTTCATACGATTAATTCAAGGCGAGCGGCCTTGTCCGCCGCGCGTATTATTCGCGCGCATGGGAGGATCTCTCAATTTGTTTAAGAGTGGAATTTTTACTTCGGCAGAAATTGCTTTATAAGCATGAACCGCGGGTATGTAATGATTTTTCATCATTTTCACAACCTCTTTGTTGTGTGGTGCGTGTTATCACCGGCCGCATCCTTGCGCCGGGCCCGTAGTTGAAAAAACTTGTGTGATGATGCTGCGCTCTGTTGCTTTGGTGCAAATATTTTTTTGTCCCCCGCATCGCCTCCTTCTTTTATGGCATTCAGAATAACGATTTTTTTCGGATTGTCAAGAGGCAAAAATATAATTTTGAAAATTTTGTTAAAAAAATTCTCTTTCAATCGCGCGATGTAGGGGCGGCATTTTGCCGCCCGTCCAGTCCCACAGGCCGAAAAAAACGGGCGGCAGAATGCCGCCCCTACATTGGTGATGACAATATAAAAAATAAAAACCCCCTCCCGCGTGAACGAGAGAGGGTTTTTTTACTTGTCCGATTTTGCTACGCTTTTGTGTCGATGCTGAATCCCAACATCGAATCCATGTTTTCGATCACGCGCAAAATACTGTCCGCCGGTATTTTCCGGATAACTTCGTCGTCATCCACGACTGTTATCTGAAACACGTCCGCGTCTTTGCGATACTCGAACTTAAGACTGCGGTTCGATCTTGATAGCTTTTCAGCCATCCTGTTCGCCTCGCCCGTATCCTTGCCTCGGGCCGCTTCCGCGTTCATAACAGTCGCGGGAGACCTGGTCGCGCCTTTATTTTCTATGGACAGCGCTCGCTCCGGTTGTTCCGGCATTCCCTTGTAACCTGCATCGGATGCCAGATCGGCTACCTTCATCAGGATCACCCACCTTTGCTGCCGTCCTGGCCGCGATCAGTCCGCCGAATTAATTAATACCCGGCTTACCTCAGCAGCGACAGAACGCTTTGCGGCATCATGTTTGCCTGGGCGAGCATCGACGTGCCGGCCTGGCTTAGGATGTTGAGCTTCGTGAAGTTCATCATCTCTTTCGCCATGTCGACGTCGCGGATGCGGCTTTCGGCGGCGGTCAGGTTCGTGCTTGCCGTCGTCAGGTTGTTGATGGTGTACTCCAACCTGTTCTGGTAAGCGCCCAGCTTCGCGCGCTGGCTCGACACCCTGCCGATGGCGTTGTCGATCATGGTGATGCTGCGCGCGGCGGATTCCCTGTCGGTGACGAGAATGGAGTTCAGCCCGAGCGCGAACGCGCTCATGTCGCCGATATTGACGGCCATGTCCTCGCCCTCGTTCGCCCCGACCTGGTACACGGTCGTGTTGTCGGCAAGGTGAATGATGGTCTCGTAGTTCTGGCCGGCGGTCTTCCTGATGTCGAACCTGTTGTACGTGGTGTTCCACACGACGTCGATATTGGCCATGGCGTCGAACTCGACGTCAACGTTCGGGTTCACCACGCCGTAGAGCATGTTGCCGGTGATCTTCACGTTCGACGCGATGTTCTTGCCGTTGTGGGCGTCCTCGACAGACACGGTGAACTGGTTCTCGCGCGCGTCCTGGATCACGTTCAGCGACAGCGCCTTGATGATGTCCTCGTCGCCGGAGAAGTTCAACTGTCCGGCAGCCCCCGGCACAACCGTGCGGATCACGAACGTGCCCGGCACGGACATATGGGTGTTGTCCATCTGATTGCCGCCAACGCCATCGATGACGAAGCTTACGAATTCGGGGCCTTTTCCGCTGGTGATATACTGCGCCTGGCCGAGGCCGTAGGCTATCGCGTCGTTCATCTTCGAGCGCACGTCGTTAAGCGTATCGGTCGCGTAGAGCGTGATACTGGTCCGGGTTCCGTTGCCCTGGAACATTGTGATGGTCTTCGGGTCGTCCAGCAGGAAGCGCCCGTTGGCGTCCCAGAACTTGTCGAGGTCGCGGAGCTGCACGTCGCCCTGCGCCACCTGCCCGACGAACGTCGCGTCAAACGTCGCCAGACGAGTGAGTGCCGCAGGTGTGGGATTATAAGAGCTATTGAAGGCCATTTTAACATTGCCCTGATAAACGGTGCCGTCGGTGTGATTCAGGTAGAAGTGCTTGAACTGAATCTCCTTTTCAGCGAGGGTTGCCATGCCGAAATGGACTACGTTAACTTCGGCGGCGGGGGGCGTAGCGGTAGTTCCTTTTTGGCTCCATCCATAGTCCCAGTCATCCTTACCAAGAATCGTCGCGTTGACCTGAACGGTGGTAACGGCGCCGCCTCCGTCGGTAGTATAACTGTTTACCGCCTTGTCGCCGACCTTCATGGTAGTAAGAGCATTCCCCGATATCCTCAAAGCAGCTTGGTTCAAAGTGAGGCCCAATCTGGTATATGGCGCTGTTGCTCCGGCTATTCCGTTCGTCGTCAAAATCAAATCGTTTACCGTGTAGCTGGATGTCTTGCCATCGGCCTCCAGTATGTTTGCCTGAACTCGGAAGGTAACGCTTCTCGCGTCCGTGTTGACCTGCACGACCTCGAACAGGAAGCTGGCGTTCATGCCGGTGTCGATCATGGCACCGCCAGTGCTAGTGAAGATCAAGTCGGCCCCTCCTGTTCCTGGTGGGACGACGTAGTTCGTTCCCGCATTCCATTCCCCAAATACTTTTGCCCTGTTGTCGGTTGTTGCGTCAGTACCCCAACCAGGAGTCGCTACGCCAGCGAGGGTGTTGATCGCGTATGTACCCGCCGGCAGGCCGTCGACCGAGAGCGATTCGACTCCGCCCGGGTTGTTCAGCGTCGCGTTCATGATGACGTTCTTGTGTTTTATCTTGAAGATGTCGGTCTTCTGTACCTCGGCCTGTCCCGGCTGGGCGCTGATTTTTATCAGGAAGTTGCCCTCAACCGCCGCCTTCTGGCCGAACTGGTCGACCTGGCGAAGCCCGCCGTTTACTATTGCCTTCGTGGAAAGCTTGTCAGCCGACCACAGCACGGCCGCCGAGCCGTCGAGCAGCTTCTTCTTGTTGAACTGTGTGGTGCTGGCTATGCGGGATATTTCTTCCTTGAGCTGGTCTACTTCGAGCTGTATGTATGCGCGGTCTTCCTGCGTGAGCGTGTCGTTCGCCGCTTGCACGGAGAGCTCCCTCATGCGCTGGAGTATCGAGTGGGTCTCGTTCAGCGCGCCTTCCGCCGTCTGGATCATGCTGATGCCGTCCTGCGCGTTCGCCGCAGCCCTGTCGAGGCCGCGTATCTGCGCGCGCATCTTCTCGGAAATGGCAAGGCCGGCGGCGTCATCGGCTGCCGAATTGATGCGCAAGCCTGTCGACAGTTTCTGAATCGACCTAGCCATCGCGTTGTTTGTAGCTGCAAGAGAATTGTAAGCCTGAAGAGCGGGAATATTATGATTTACGATCATTTTGCACAACCTCCTTGTTGTGTGGAACGTTTTTTTCCGGTAGGCATCCTTGCCCCGGTGGTATTACTATGCTGTTAAAACCAATGCTGCTGCTGTTACAAACTGCCCTGTAGCTCCGCCGTCCCGATTTACCCTCGCAACACCTCCTGAAACTTGTTTAGCGTCATAATAACGACTTTTCCCAGTTTGTCAATAGGCAAAAAAAATTTTTCGGGGGAAATTTTGGGAGCATATTTTATCTTAAGTTATTAACACCATCAGCAAAGAGGCGATACTATCTCGTAAATTTCCTGATTCCGCAGGAATTTATATCGAGGTATAAAATTTTTAGTTCTCGTAATTGAAAATACATCTTCATCATTGCTGAAACAATAGTTGAATCCAGTTAGCAAATCACGGCCCAGAAGATTCCTAAAATCTTGCTTCTCGTCAATAATAATTTGAAAAGGCCAGAACTTTCCTTCGTATCCAAGAATATTGATTAAAGGCAGTTGGACATACCCGGCGTTTACTTTTTCTCCGGAGGCGGTTGTGGGCTTGTCTTTGTCCTTCAATGCGACGATGTTTTGTCGAATCCAATCAAAATCATAACCTAAACCTGACATTACAAATTTTGATATTGTTGTAGTGTCTGCGCCTGTATCTACTTTAAAATCCACCGGTATCAGCGTAGTGTCGTATCTCGGTTTTATGTTGATCGGCAGAAACACCCTGCCATATTCTACAAAGTCAAACTTATTCATAGTACACCACATTCCCTACCGTCGGGTAAGGTTCCGCCATACCTCCAATCATGAAAGCCATCTTCTGGCCTTTATATTCGTTTATGGGCACGTTAGACAATTCTCTCTGGTCGTCCGCAATATAGATTACATATCCTAAGTCGTTATCAGCTTGATCGACCGTTTCTGTAATTATCATCCTAAAATATTTGGTTGGATATTTTTTCCTTGCGTCTCGCTTTGTAATAATCTCTTTTGCTTCAATTTTTTCCAGCATGACAGCACCTCCTTATCACTCATCGGCCATTGTTTCCAGTTCAGCGAAACTTTTTGTAACGACTTCTCCGCGCTCTGCCTGTCCTATCGAGTGTAATATCCGCTCCAACCTGGCCCCGGAATAATAATCGTCACGAATCGTCAAGTCGGTTTGTGCCATCGTAAAAACCTCTTCTCAATCATGTTCTAATTGCACTGACATAATATAATAAATTGAGCGCGCTATCAAGCGTGAAGCGCGGGTGAACACTTAGCGGCATCGCTCTATCGATAATGGATTTTGCGAATGTGTTATACTACGGGCATATTCATTTTTACAGGAGTATATCATGAGCATTTTTATGGTTAATCTTTCAGCAATTAATCCCAAAGAAGAACATCGGCAGACACCGTTGATAGAATCGTTGGTTGATACGGGGTCGGAGTTATCCTGGATGCCAAAGCAAGTATTGCTGGATATCGGAATACATCCACGCGGGAAAAAGCGTTTTACTACCGCTGCCGGGCAAATTGTTGAGCGTGATTTTGGTTATGCGATTCTGAGCGCGGAAGGATACTTTACAATTGATGAAGTCGTCTTCGCTGAAAAAGGTGATTTGGCATTGCTTGGCGTGCGGACTTTGGAAGGTTTCAGCGTGATGGTTGACAATATCGGCCATCGTTTTGTCGCAACTACGAGTATTGCAACTGCGAATTATACTTGCTGGTACAAGGCATAAGCACTAAGCCCAGATTAAGAAAAGAGCAAACGACTCCTCCAAGAGATGTTGTCAAGGTGCTTTGTCCAAAACTGTCCAAAGAGGTGCAAATCATGCCATTCGATAAAATCAATGTAAACCGGACTATCGCAGAAAAATTAAACGCAGATCCCGAACTAAAACAGTTGTGGGACGAGAGCCGCACTGAGTATCGCTTGTTGGGTGATTTGGTTAAACTCCGCAAGGAAAAAGGAATATCCCAAGTCGAATTAGCTGAGTTAACAGGTAACAAGCAGCAAGTCATTTCACGGATTGAGAACAGGGATAACAGCCCAACATTAAAGACTTTTTGCGGTATATTGGATGTTTTGGGTTATGATGTTCAACTTGTGCCGCGGGAACGAGTGTAGTTGCATTATTGGTAACTCTTAGCGTGGCCCCCAAAGTTAAGCATAAAATCGTGTTGTGAAGGTCGCGTGCCCAACCGCTTAATTCCCCCTTACGATTTTTTTCACGCCTTGCTTCGCGAGCCATGCTTGCGCCCTGTCGCCTATATCGCCTTGCAAAATTATTTTGCCGCCCTCGGTGTGAGAGCCGCAACCCAATCCCTTTCGCATACTCTTGGCCATATCCGACGCGGCGCGCTCGCCGAGCGGCGGGCGGACATCCACCACCGTCACGGTGCGGCCGCCGCGGCCGGCCGACTCGCGGTGCAGTATCGCCTCACGGATCGATCCCTTCCACGTTTCCTCGGGAGGATTTTGCTTAACGCTCCGCTTTTCGTTTTGCGCGGGCTTGTCGTCTCGGGCCTCCGACGCGTTGCCCGGCGCTTTTTTTCCGAGCGCTTCCGCTATCGAAAGCGAAAAATTTTTTCCCCCGTCCAGCGACAGCTCTCCGGTTTTTTCGATCTTTGCCCTCTTGGCCTTTTTCGACATTCCCTGCTCCTTACCGGCACATAATCGCGCATTTCTTGACACGGCCGCTTTAATTGATTAGAATCAAATTATGTTAGTTGCATTATACAAAAACAACCAGGAGGATGCATAATGAGAAAAATCGCAGCAGTTCTATTGGCGTTGGCTATTGTCGTGGGTATCGCCGGAGCGTCGTTCGCGGCGGCAGGGAAGGTCGCGATCGTGACGAACACGGTTTCCCAGAATGAGGAAGAGTACCGTTCCGCCGAGGAAATGATCCGCAAGTACGGCGACAGGGTCGTCCATGTAACGTGGCCGGACAACTTCATGACCGAGCAGGAGCAGATGGTAACGATTCTGGCGAGGCTGGCGGCGGACTATGACATTAAGGCCATCGTCATCAACCAGGCCGTTCCCGGATCGAACGCGGCGGTCGATAAGCTGAAGGAGACCAGGGACGACATTTTCATCGTGTACTGCAACCCGCAGGAGAACCCTCCGGACGTCGCGGAGCGCGCCCACATCATTCTGCAGCCCTACGAAATCGCGATGGGCGAAACCATTCCCGTCCAGGCTAAGGCCCTGGGCGCGAAGACCTTCGTACACTATTCCTTCCCGCGCCACATGTCCATACCGTTCCTCGCGCAGAGAAGAGACCTTATGAGAGAAAAGTGCGCCGAATTGGGGATCGAGTTCGTCGACGCCACGGCCCCCGACCCGACGGGCGATTTGGGGCTCCCCGGCGCGCAGCAGTTCATCCTTGAGGACGTTCCGAAGATGGTCGAAAGATACGGCGAGGACACAGCGTTCTTCGCGACCAACTGCGGGATGCAGATACCGTTGATCACGGCGGTTGTCGATACCAAGGCGATTTACCCGCAGCCCTGCTGCCCGTCTCCGTACCACGGATTCCCGGCGGCGCTCGGAATCGAGTCGGATCTTCAAAACCCGGACAACCTGCAGTACGTTGTCGATGAAACCAGAAGGATCCTCGCCGAAAAAGGCGTGTCCGGAAGGCTTTCGACCTGGCCGGTTCCGATTGCCATGACATTCACGGCGGGCAGCGTCGAGTACGCTTTTAAGGTCATCGACGGCGAAATCAGCATCGACAGCTTTGACAAAGCTCTTTTGGAGCGGTATCTGTCGGATTATACCGAAACGGAAACCACTCTTTCGACGGCACAGATTGACGACAACACGAGCGTGGTCGTAAAGATGGTCAAGCGCACCGACGTCGAACTGACGGAATATGTCGATGACGCGGGCGTAGAGTATCCCTCTTACCTCTTCACGCTCATTGGATTCCTCACCTACTAACCCCGGAAAGGAAATCCAAAAGGCAGAAAATTAAGTTGATTAAGGGGGTGCTTACGCATCCCCTTTCGTATTATAATTTAGGAAAAACGCATGGAATAAATTTCATGCGTTGGCGTAGGGGCGCGCATTGCGCGTCCGCTGTACATAGTTATCTCAACTCTCCATTCTCAATCCGACAGACGCTTCATGCGCTTGTCCTGCGTATTATCAAGGAGGGAACGTTTTGAGCGAGACTTTGCTTAGTTATAATAACGTGTCCAAAAGTTACCATGGGAACGCGGTACTCAGTAACATCAGTTTTGACGTGCACGCCGGCGAGATCCACGCGCTAGTCGGCGAAAACGGCGCGGGAAAATCGACCCTCATGAACGTGCTGTTCGGGATGCCGGTGATCCATTCCACCGGAGGGTATGAGGGAGACGTTATCATCGACGGAAAAAAGACTTTCATCAAATCCCCGTTTGAGGCGCTTGACGCCGGCATAGCGATGGTTCATCAGGAGTTTATGCTGATTCCGGGATTTACGATAACGGAGAATATAAAAATCAACAGGGAGATAACCACCCCCAACATCTTAGCGAAAATTACCGGCAATCTCGGCAAAAGACTTGAATTTCTGGACATGATAAAGATGAACGCCGACGCCCGCAAGGCGCTCGACACCCTTAACATGGATATAGAGGAATTCGTCTTCGTCGAGGGGCTCCCCGTGGGGCATAAGCAATTTATAGAGATAGCCCGCGAGATAGATAAAACCGGTATTAAAATCCTCGTGTTCGACGAACCCACCGCCGTGCTGACCGAATCGGAAGCGAAGAATCTCCTGGCCGCGACGCGCAGGCTTTCCGAAACGGGGATAGGAATAATTTTCATAAGCCACAGGCTGGACGAGATAATCGACGTTGCCGACCGCATTACGGTCTTGCGCGACGGACAGCTCGTGACAACGAAGGAAAAAAAGGACACGAGCGTGATAGAGCTCGCGCAGTTGATGGTGGGGCGCAGCGTCTCGATAGACAGGACACACTCGGATCAAAGAAAAATTTCAGACGATGTAATGCTAAGTATCAAAAACCTCCGCGTGGGAATGCCGGGAGAGATGGTCAAGGGCGTCGATCTCGATGTCCGCAGGGGCGAAATAATCGGAATAGGCGGACTCGCGGGACAGGGAAAGCTTGGGATCGCGAACGGCATAATGGGAACGTGTCCGGCAACGGGAGAGGTCACATTCGACGGCAAACCGCTGCTCTTGAACTCGGCGCGTTCGGCCATAGCCTCGGGCATGGCCTTTGTGAGCGAGGACAGGAAGGGCGTCGGGCTCCTTCTGGACGAATCGATAGAGCTCAACATCGCGTTCACCGCCATGCAGGTAAACGGGCAGTTCCTCAAAAAAACCGCGGGACTCGGCGTCAGAAACGACCGCGACATCAGGGAAAACGCCGAGCGCATGATCAGGGACCTCGATATCCGCTGCCGGTCGCCTCAGCAGCACACGGGCAGCTTGAGCGGCGGAAACCAGCAGAAGGTATGCGTCGCGCGCGCCCTCACTCAGAAACCGAAGTTTCTTTTCGTTTCGGAGCCGACAAGGGGCATAGACATAGGGGCGAAGAAACTTATCCTCGACCTGTTGCTCAAACTTAACGAGGAGGAGGGCATGACCATAGTAATGACCTCTTCCGAGTTGGCGGAGCTGCGCAGTATCTGCGACAGAATCGTGATAATATGCTCCGGCGCCGTGGCGGGAGTTCTTCCGCCGGACGCCGGCGACGCCGATTTCGGCCTGATGATGTCGGGATCGGCTGTACTCGCTAAAAATGCTAAAAACGCGAAGGAGGCAGGGAATACAGATGAGTGAACGGGGAATTAAATCCGCCCTCGGCCACGTCGGGATACCGGCGCTTATGATCGCCGCGTTTTGGATCGCCACTCTTGTGGGCGCTCATTTCGTCGGGCTTTCCGTCCAAGCCCTCCTGAGCGATACGTTGAGGCGGGCGGGGATGAATTCGGTGCTGGTTTTAGCGATGGTTCCGGCGATACAGTCCGGAACCGGGCCCAATTTTGCCCTTCCCATCGGTATAGTATGCGGCCTGTTCGCGATGGTATGCGCGATCGAACTAGACCTCATGGGCCCCGCGTGGCTCTTTGCCTCGATATTATTTTCCATCCCGATTGCGGTCGTCGTCGGATATTTATACGGAAAACTGCTCAACGCGGTGAAGGGGTCGGAGATGACCATCGCCACCTACGCCGGATTTTCAGCCACGGCGCTGATGGCTCTCGCCTGGCTCGCCATTCCTTTTAAGAATCCCAAGATGGGGTGGCTATTGGGCGAGGGCTTGAGGGAGACAATTCAGCTCGACGGGGTCGGGGGCGCACAAATACTGAATAACTTCCTCATGTTCAGGATAGGGAGGGTAGCGGTTCCCACCGGGACATTTTTGGTCTTCGGCCTGCTCGCGTTTTTGATCCGGCTCTTTTTCAGATCGAGGACGGGGATCGCCATATCAGCGGGCGGCATAAACCCTAAGTTCGCTCAGGCGACCGGTATCGACGTCAACCGCGGCAGGATATGGGCCAACGTTATATCGACCGTGCTCGGCGCTATCGGAATCATAATATACGCGCAGAGTTACGGATTCGTGCAGTTGTACAGCGCTCCTCTGATGATGGCCTTCCCCGCGGTAGCGGCGATCCTTGTGGGGGGCGCCACCGCTTCGCGGGCGAACATTTTGAACGTGGTTGTAGGAGTAGTTCTCCTCCAGGGGCTTTTTACGACGGCCCTTCCGGTCGCGAACGAGGTTTTCAGGGGAACCGACCTCTCGGAGATAATGAGAATGATGATCCAGAACGGAATAATACTTTACGCCCTTACGCAGGTCAAAAGGGAGGCTTGAAGGTATGCTCAAGAGAATAACGTCGTGGATTACCGAATATCTGGTCACGATAATTTTCGTCCTGTTTATCGCGGCCGGGTTTGCCGTTTCAAAGGATATATCCATGAATTACTTCATCTCGGAGCTCATCGGCAGGGTATTCAGGAATACGTTTCTGGTGCTTTCCCTGATAATACCGGTGCTGGCCGGGCTGGGGCTCAATTTCGGAATAGTCATCGGCGCGATGTCGGGACAAGCGGCGATCGCGCTGGCCCGTTACTACGGGTTCGGCGGCGTAAGCGGGATGCTGTTCTGTTACGTGGTTTCGTTCTTTATAGCGGCTCTGTGCGGGTACTTAACCGGCAAACTGTATAACAAGACGCGCGGGCAGGAGATGATCGCGAGCCTTATCGTCGGATATTTCGCCAACGGGGTTTACCAGTTCATATTACTGTTCGTGGTGGGGGTAATTATAAAAGTGCCGGCCACGCATCCGATAATAAAACCCGACGGGATCGGCCTTCGGATGACAATCGACCTTCAATCGGCCGAAAGGGGCGGTTTGAGATACGCGATCGACAATATTTATCAGATTCCGTTTGTTTACGCGCTTCTTATCGTATCGGCGGCGGTGATCGTGATGCTCCTGATCGGATACCACTTGAACAAAAAGAGGGGCGAGGGATATAAAAACAATCCCCTTTCCCTCGGCTTCAACATACTGGTGTGCCTCGCGGTCGCGGGAATCGCGATCCACGCGATAGCGACCGAATCCGACTTAATGAGGATACGCCGCGTCCCGGTGGTTACGGGGCTTTTAATAATAGCGCTCTGCATATTCACATGGCTGATAATGAAGACGAAGCTGGGGCAGGATTTCCGTTCGGTCGGCCAGAGCCAGCACATTGCGAGAGTTTCGGGCATCAACGTGGACAGGACCAGGATAATCGCCACCATGATCTCGACCATCCTCGCCGCGTGGGGACAATTGATCTTCCTTCAGAACATGGGGACGCTCAACACTTACGGCGCGCACACCCAGATAGGGATGTTCTCGGTCGCCGCGCTTCTCGTCGGCGGAGCGTCCACGTCGAGGGCGAGCATCCAAAACGCCGTGTTCGGCACGATACTGTTCAACGCGATGTTCATCATGTCGCCGGAGATAGGGCTGTCGCTCTTCGGTTCGGCGGCGTTGGGAGAGTATTTCAGGACATTCATGGTGTATGGGGTAATAGGCGTCGCGCTTGGGCTTCACGTATGGAAGGCGAATACGAAGAAGCGGATTGTCGTGGAGTGAGGACCGGTTAATGTCATACGATCCCGCGTTCAAAATAACCCCAAAAATCGCGGGCGTTCTGATGGAAGCGGCCGCGCTTGGGGAGAAAATCAACGGCATCGCTCTCCCCCCCGGGATCGTCAAAACATTACGCGACGAGGCAAGGCGGTTGTCGGTGTATTATGCCGCCGTTTTGTCGGGATTAAACGTATCACGCGACGAAATCGAGAGAATCACAAAGCGCATGGGGAATTTTTCCGCGCGCGAACGCGGAAAGAAGGAGATAGCGGGTTATTTCTCCGCGCTCGAGTGGATGGAGAACAACGCGGACAGACCTTTGACGGAGAACACGGTGCGCAGGGTGAACGCTATAGTGCTGGGCGGCGACGCGACGAGACCCTCGCCGTCGCCGTTCAGGGAACGCGCCCAGGCCTCCGTGCCGGAACTCGTCGAATGGCTGGAGAAATCCGAAGGCGAAATGCCCGCCCCCCTCGCCGCCGCCGCGACGCTTCGCGCGATCGCGGCGGCCCGTCCGTTCAACGACGGCAACATGAGGACCGCCGGAATAGTATCGACGATGGTCATGTATCGCGGAGGATTCGGCCTCACCGGTTTTTATTCGATGGAGGAACAGTACGGAGCCGACCCCAAAAAATTCCGCGAAGCGCTAAACCTCCATCCGGAAAAGGAAACCGCGGCGGAAACTTCCCCGGATATATCCGCGTGGATGGAATACTTCGCCTCCCGCGTAACCGGGGCTTTCGCGGCGGCAAAGGGACGTATAGGCCGCGAACTGTCGGGCGACGCGTGGGACAGGTCGGCGCTGTTCCGTTCGCTCACGCCGAGGCAGAGGAAAATTCTGGAGCTGTTTTCC
>Ga0099364_10002889_pt1 | contig 27147 bp, 17 predicted proteins | sample TergutTh196P3_FD_73070 | JGI IMG/M metagenome (GOLD analysis project Ga0099364, IMG submission 73070) | Microcerotermes parvus P3 segment gut microbial communities from Pointe-Noire, Republic of the Congo - Th196 P3 | ecosystem: Host-associated > Arthropoda: Insects > Digestive system > Gut ... | reverse complement strand
ACTCTCAGATAGATTGTTAAATAATTATGGAAGAAACTGGGGTATAGACAGGGATAAATTAAGAAGTTTTCTTGAAAGCCTCCAGTGAAGAATTAATTAATTCCAGTGCCCTGTCAAATTCGGAGAATAAAATAAAATCTCCTATGTCCTGTATTATCTTTGAAAGATGCTCGGGAAGCAGATATTCATTAAGATTGTCCATTATTGTATTTATTTCACCTGCATCCAGTATTTCTATGGCAGTTTTCAGTTTCTCTAAATCATGTTCAATATCAGCAGTTTCTGAATTTTCAGACTCAACATTCGTTTTTGTTTTATTTTCATTTAATACCATGTTGATTTTATTTAAAAGAAAATTGGTTTCCTGTATAAAAATATCATTGTTAGTGCCAATAAAGTCTATATCATTATTATCTCCTGCAGTTTCTAGCTCCAGTGCTTTTTTAGATAAGGCATGTGCTCCAATATTCGCACATGCACTTTTTAGGGCGTGTACATGAACTGTATATAGTTCATAATTATTGTTTTTTATGCAATCATCGATTTCTGTAATTTTTTGAATACTGTCTCTTACAAAAATTTCAAGTGTGCTGAAGTATGACTTAACTGAACCTCCTGATAAATATATTCCCCTTTCAGTATCAATTTCATCTATTTGGATTGTGTTTACTTCCTGTTTTTCTGTATTTAAGGGTTTGTCTGTTGTTAAATTGCTTTGCTTATCCTTTGGTATCCATTTTTCCAATATTGAATTCATTTTAACTATATCTATCGGCTTTGATATAAAATCATTAAAGCCGTTTTCCAGAAACATTTCCTTTGTCCCTGCTACTGCATTTGCTGTAAGAGCTATAATGGGAACATTGCTGTAATACGGGTCATTTTTCCCAAGCGATCTAATATGTATTGTAGCTTCTACTCCGTCCATTTCAGGCATTTTATGATCCATAAAAATAATGTCATACTGTGTTTTTTTAACTTTTTCTATTGCATCCATGCCGTTTTTGGATGTTTCAATAATCATTTTATAGGGAATTAAAAGACCTTCAGCCACTTTTAAGTTAGTATTTATATCATCTACAATAAGCACTTTTGCCTGCGGAGATGTAAAGCGCACTGCCAGTTCATTTGTTTCATTGTACATAAAATTGCCTGAAATACCGTTCAGCATGTTTGCTATGGAAATTGAATGTACAGGCATGGCAAGTGAGTATAATCCCCTTTCCTGGATTGCTTCGCCAAATTCGGTAAGAACAATAATTTTATATTCTTTGTCATATTTATTTATGATATCCCTGTTTTTTAAGTATAGAAAATATGAGATAAATACATGAGAAAAGTTTTTTGAGGACATTCTTTCAATTAGATCAGTATCGTTTGATACAAGACTGCATTTAACCTTAAGATTTTCCAGGCTGAACATAATCGATTTTGCATAAATATCTCTGCGTTCATAGACTATAACAGATTTACTTTCTGGGTTATTGACAGCAGCCATTGTTTCATTAGACGCAATTTCCTGAGGCAGCATAACTGTAAAAGTACTGCCCTTTCCATATTCAGATTCAACGCTTATGTTCCCGCCCATTTCCTTTAGTATATTATGGGTAATGGCAAGACCCAGCCCGGTTCCTTCTATGCCGCGGTTTTTTGCAAGATCAAACTGTGTATAATCCATAAATAATTTTTTCAAGTTTTCTTCTTTTATGCCTATTCCTGAGTCAGCTATTTCCAGAATCAGATTTACTGTACTTTCATCTTTTTTCATGCTGTATACATTAAAGGATACAAAGCCTTTTTCTGTATATTTCACTGCATTGTTAAGGATGTTAAGAAGAATTTGCCTTATACGGACTTCATCTCCTATTAATCTGTTTGGGATTCTAGAGTCTATATTAACGACAAAGCGGATTCTGGAATCCACTGCCCTCATCCTTATAATGCCTATTACATCAAATGCCAATGATGAGAATAAATATTCATCAGGTATTATTTCCAGTTTACCTGTTTCAATTTTTGAAAAATCCAGGATATCATTAATGATTGAAAGGAGGTTTGCACCGGCCTGCTTTACAGTCATTATATGTTCCATTGCAGTATTTAGTTCTTCTGCCCTGAGTGCTAGTTCTGTCATGCCGATTATTGCATTCATGGGAGTGCGTATTTCATGGCTCATTTTTGCAAGAAAATCACTTTTTGCATGACTCGCTTCCTGTGCCTTATAAAGTGCTGTTTCCAGCTGTGAGCTTGTCTCAACGAGGTTTTGGGTAATTCCCTGGCGTAAGAGTGCATTGGCTATAAGCAAACTACCTGAGCGGAGTATGGAGTCTTCGTTTTTAGTAAAAACCCTTTCATAGCGGCATTCGTCAAAGCAGAAAAAGCCCCAGAATTCCTCCTGTAAAAAAACAGGTACTATTAAAACTGATAAAATTCCCATAGACTTAAAAAGCCCCTGTTCTTCTTCCGGTCTGTTTTTTACAAGGCTGTTAATACTTTCTCCCCTTGATAAGGAATTTTCCAGGCTGTTAAATCCATTACTATACTGAAAATCAAATTTTAAGTAATTTTCATCAGCAGCTGTATCTTCCGGCCAAATATAAATTCTTTTAAAGTAGAGATTGTCGTTAACAACATGATTTTTCCATATATGGATACGATCTACATCAGTTGCATTTGCTATCAGACTCATTGAGTATAGTATGTTTTTGTCAAATTCATCTACATTTGGTCCCAGAAGTATTGCAGAAACACTGTTTACAGTGCTGAGATAATTATTTCTCTGCTCAACCATTGCAGTCATTCGTTTATTTTCGCTGATATCCCGTGCATATGACATAATAACATAATCATTTTCGTAGTTTACACGGATTAATGTTATAATTAACGGGATAGGTGTACCATCCAGCAGGCAGTCTGTCCATTCAAATACCATCATCCCGGTTTCAAATGCTTTTTTTACATACATAATATAGGTTTCTTTTGACGGTCTTCCGTCATCCTGAAATGCTGGAGTGAGATTGTAGAAATTATTAATATATTCAGCTTTGGTTTTTAACTGATATAGTTTTAATGTATCTTCATTGCAGTCAAAGCATAAGAATTCCCTGTTAATTAAACTGCAGCTAAGCGGAATTGAATCCAGGAGCGGAAGTGTATTTTTAGGTTTATTTTTTCTATGAAGGAATAATCCCTGAAAAATAATGAATAAAAGCAGGCATAATATTAATAAATACAGCATCGTTATCCAAACCTTAATATTTTTCTGATATTATATTGTCAATTATCATTACGGCCTTTTCAAATTCTGCAAACAGTATACTGTCAGATAATTCATTGATTAAATCATTAACTTCATTGGGAAGTGTATATTTTTTCAGGTTTTCTGTCAGTATATTAATATTGCCTGCATCCAGATCTTTTATGGCTTTTTTTAGTTCAAGGAGTTCTGTTTTTAATGATTCTGTACTTACATATTCTGTTTCTTCTTCCTTTATGTTTTTATTCGAAACAAGAAATGTAAAAATCCGATCCTGGAGGAGTTTTAAATTTAATAAAAATATATCATTATGTGCATTAATGAAGTTCATATCATTTACAGAAGCTGCATTTTCCAATGCTCTGGCTTCATTCGATAATTCTTCAGCTCCTATGTTTGCAGATGCGCTTTTTATTGCATGTACATGGATCTCATAAAGAGTTATATTATTATTTAAAAGACAGTCTTCAATTTCTTTTATTTTTTCCAGACTGTCTTTGTAATATACAGCAAGAGTTTCCACATACTGATCCCTGTTGCCTCCTGAATAAAAAATTCCTCCGTCCGTATTTATTCCTTCAATTTCCGGTGTTCCCGAATTATTGTGTGCAGCCGCCGGCATAAGTTCTGTTACAGCACTTTTTTGTTTTTCCTTTGGAAGCCATTTTTCCAAAATGGAATTTAATTGTATTGTATCTATTGGTTTAGATAAAAAGTCATTAAATCCGTTTTCCAGGAAAAATTCCCTTGTGCCGGTGACTGCATTTGCAGTTAATGCTATGACAGGGACATCGCTGAAGTAGGGTTCTTCTTCCCCCATCATTCTTATATATTGCGTTGTTTCTACACCGTCCATTCCTGGCATTCTGTGATCCATGAAAACCAAATCGTAACGGTTGTACCTTAATTTATCTATCGCGTCCAGACCGCTGTTGCAGAGCTCTATATTCATTTTATACGGTGTTAAAAGACCTTCGGCTACTTTTAAATTGGTGTTGATGTCATCAACAATGAGAACTGCTGCTTCCGGAGCACTGAAGCGGACAATTGATTCATTGTTTTCATAATATGAAAAATTACTTGATATACCGTTTAAAATATCTGCAATTGAAATAGTGTGAACCGGCATTGCAAGCAGATTCAGATTTTTATCCGGAATTGCTTCGCCGAATTCAGTGAGTACTACAATTTTCGATTCTCCCGAGTATTTTAATATATTGTCCATATTTTTTTTATAAAGGTAATATGATATGAATATATATGTGAACGTTTTATTTGATATATTTTCATAAAGCTCAGGGTCCGAAGTTACCAGCGTGCAGTTCACCCCCAGGTTTTCCAGGCTGTAAATTATTGATTCAGAATAAACCTGCCTGCGTTCATATACAATAATATTTTTTCTTTCAGGATCCATTACTTCAGCCATTGGATTTGGCGAATGAATTTTCTGCGGCAGTTTTACGGTAAAAGTACTGCCTGTGCCGTATATTGAATCAACAATAATTGAACCGCCCATTTCTTTTACTATGCTGTTTGTTATTGCAAGTCCCAGGCCTGTTCCTTCTCTTTCCCTGTTCTTTCCTGTATCAAGCTGACTGTAGTCTTTAAATAAATTAGCAATATCATCTGTTTTAATTCCAAGACCCGAATCTTCTACTTTCATTATCAAATTAATTGATTCATTTTCTCTTGTTTCTTCAAGTATTGAAAATTTTACAAAACCCTTTTCTGTAAATTTAACTGCATTACTCAGGATATTAAGAAGTACCTGGCGTATTCTTACTACATCTCCGATTAATTCATTGGGGAGCCTGCTGTCAATGTTTGCTGTAAAGCGAACCCTGGTATCAACTGTTCTCATTCTTATTATGCTGATAACATCATTTGCAAGTGATGAAAGGCTGTATAGATCAGGTTTTATTTCCATTTTTCCTGTTTCAATTTTTGAGAAATCCAGAATATCGTTTATTATGGACAATAAATTTGCACCAGCCTGTTTAACTGTTACAATATGTTCTTTTACTGAATTCATGTCAGCTGCACGAAGAGCCAGTTCTGCCATTCCTATTATTGCATTCATTGGAGTTCGGATTTCGTGGCTCATTTTTGCAAGGAAATCTCCCTTTGCACTGTTTGCAATATTGGCAGCTTCGAGTGCAGACTGCAGATCCCGTGCCGTTCCCTGCCGCATTAATGCGTTGGTGATTAGTCTGCTGGCAGAGCGCAGTATCAGTTCTTCATTCTCTGTAAATATTCTTTCGTTATGGCAGTCATCGAAGCCGAAAAATCCCCACCACTTGTCCTGTAAAAATACAGGGACTACAAGAATGGAAACTATATTCTGGGGTGCCAGTATATTCTGTTCTTTTTCCGGTCTGTTTTTAATCAGAGAATTTATGCTGCCTCCCTGAGACAGTACTTCTACCCATTCTGAAAAACCGTCACTATACGGAAAATTAACAGAATTTTCATTATTCTGCTGCGGCACTGCACCTTCTGACCATTCAAATATCTGGGTACAGTATATTTCTCCGTTTATTTCGCGGTTTTCCCATATATAAACACGGTCTATGCTTACAGCGTGTGCAAGCATACTCATTGCGTCATACAAATTTCCTTCGAATTTATTTAGATCAGGTTCCAGCATAATCGCAGAAACATCATTTACAGTATTCAGGTATATGTTTCTGCGTTCTATGCTTTCCATCATACTCTGATACTGACGCAGATCCCTTGTGTATCCTGCTATAACAAAATTTCCCTTGTAACTAACCCGTTCCAGTGTAATTTCTGCCGGGAAGATGGTTCCGTCCGGCATTTTGTGCTGCCAGTCAAATATACATCTTCCTTCTGCAAATGCCTTTTTTACCAGCATTGCTGCTTTTTCATTGGAGTTCTGACCATCGCTCTGAAATTCCGGAGAACATTCAAAAAATCTTTCCAGATATTCCTGTTTGTTCTTAAACCCATAAAGCCTGACAGCTGCTTCATTACAGTCAAATGTTTTGAGATCGCTGTCCCATAACTGGCAGCAGATAGGAGATGTGTCCAGCATAAGTTTTGTCTGTTCTTCTGCATTTTTTAATAATGCATTTTGCCTTAAAATGGTTTTACTTTTCTTTGTGTTTAAGATAAATAATATTGTTAAAATTACCAGTAATAATAAAAGTGCAGTAAATGCCATTCTAAGCACTGTAAAACGTTCCTGTGCAATTACCCTTGAATAATCATAAACCCGGCTTGTCCATTCCCTGGAAATTCTGTCCAGGTAAATGCGGCTGATGGTTTTATCAAAAATTGAAGCAAGGGTGCTTTTATTAATATTAAAGCCAAAATAAGAATCTGTATTCTGTGAAAATGAATAATTAATTTTATATCCTGGTTTTTCCCTGTAATTCATCTGGTACAAAAGGAGATAGGAAGATGTAAAAATTAAATCTACATAATTATCTTCCAGTGCATTTAATAATTCTTCATTTGTGTTAAATACCAGCAGGTTACTGATGTCTGTGAACCATGTGTTATATACATTTTCGTATGTAGTTCCGCTTAATGTACCTATGGTCATATCTGGTATCTGGTGTAAATCCAGATAGGGGAACTCAGTTTTTGATATTAAAACATAAGGAGAAGAAAAAAACGGAATTTCTGACCATAGAAAATTTACTTCTTCAGCTGTTTTGGGAAGATTTGACACAATGGCAATTTCATCTGCATTGAGCATTTCCAGCGTTCTTTCCCATGATATGTTTCTGCCGTCAATAATTTCAAATTTTATATCTGTTAGTCTTGTAATCTCATCAAGTATATCAGGGACTATACCCTGAAATTCCCTGTCAGTTTCATTATAGAAGCTGATTGGATAGTTACCTGCTTCCAAAGTAACAGGAACCCTGTAGCCGTTTGCTGTCAGCCTGTCTATGTAAGTGATTTCATCAGGGGAGAAAGATCTGAATAATTCATGTCTTGTGTACTCATCTCTTTCTAATATTATGGATTCGGCAGCTGTTATTTCCTCGGGCAGGTTATTGGAACAGCCGGTTATGATGGATGCGAAAATTATGAAAAGCGGAAAGATTACTTTTTTTACCATCTGTCCTTATAATAACAAAAAAACACCAGTTAAGGTAGATCGTTACTTGGTTTTTTTACTATATCGATGGCATTAAAACGGCAGATTTCATGACAGCAGAAGCAGCGGATGCAATTCCTGTAGTTTATAATCATGTGTTTTTTATCGCTGCTTAAAGATATTAACTTTGGAGCGCATATACTCCCGCAATCACCGCAGCGGGTGCAAATTCCATGGTTAATTTTTGGTCCGGGAGCGGATCTTTCCAGCAATTTTCTGATTGGTTTGGGAAGAATAAAGTAAAGGAGCTGAGATCTGGATTTTTTTAAGGGGATTTTTTTAAAATCCGGGATTCTGACATCCAGAGGCTTTAACAGGGGGTAATTTATTTCTTCCGGATCCTTAAGCCATATACCCCTTGCTGCAGCTTCTTTATTCACCGGAATATCCAGAGGGGGGTATGCTATTATTTGAGAGGCAGCAATATCCATAGCCAGGACATTATGAGATGCCAAAATAAGACCTATATGCCTGGGAGTTCCTGCCGCAGGTCCTGGTCCTTCCATGCCTATTACAGCATCCATAATATTGAATACCGGTTTTATTGCCAGGTTAAGATCGACAATCATTGAAGCAAATGCCCTTTGGCTGGGGTAACGTACATGGAAAGTGCTTTTTGCTGCAGACGGAATAAGGCCGAATAGGTTCTTCATTGCTCCTGTGAAGCACATTAACTGATGGGTTTTTAACTTGGGCAAATTAATGATTAGATCTGCTTCCTTTACTGCCCTTGTAACTGATACCTTCTTCATTACTTTCCCGTAATCGCAGCTAATTTCTGTTTTTTCCCTGGTAAAATCTACCCACTCAGCTCCATTGTCCATAGCTGCCCTGCCCAGCCCCGAGAGTTTTGCAATAAAACCGGGAGTCTGCAAACCGGGGCTGTCTCCAGCCAGGATGCGTTTTGCTCCCATTTCCTTAAACAGGCGTATTGCAGCAATCAGTACTGCGGGGTCTGTGCATATTGCTTTTTTTGGGTCTGCATCAAAAACGATGTTTGGTTTTAACAAGAGTGTCTTCCCCTTAACATCAGGAGAACCTGCATGTTCAACTGTCTTTTTTATCGCTCTATAAACCTCGTCCGGCTCATAAGAAGTACAGCGTTCAATGGCAACTATATTATTCATTTTTTTCTCCGGTTAATATTCTATCATAAATCAAAATAATTATATTGATATTATTTAATCACTTGGATATATTTAAAAGAGATTCATAAACATTATGGCAGCACTTTCACCGTACAGACTCGGCAAGGCCAGAGATTTGTATAATGTATTTAATGTATTTAATTCTCTTTCCTGGGCTTTTCTGGTAGGGAATATTATTGTCCTTTTTTCACTTAAGCTTGGGGCAAACTCCACATATGTGGGTTTGCTTAGCGCAGTTCTTTATCTGGCATTTTTCTTTCTGCCGGTAGGAAGGATGCTGGCAAGACGTTTTTCCATTGTAAAAATTATCAGTACTGCCTGGATGCTCAGAGCCCTGGGCATGCTGCCTGTGCTTCTGGTTCCTTTTTTTTATTCCGGTGACCGTCCGGAAATAGCCCTTGTTCTTATTCTTTTAGGTGTAACTGCTTTTCATATTTCCCGCGGAATTGGGATGATAGGAAATAATCCCATACTCAGTTATATTGCTTCCGGTCCTGACAGGGGTTCCTATGTTACCCAGATCCAGATTATTAACAGTGCTGTTGGGATGTTTGCTGGCTTTATTATTGCGATGCTATTGGGAAGGGATCCGCCGCTTTTTATTTATACTCTAATCATAGCAGTGGGAATTGCCTGCGGTGTTTTCGGCAGTATATTAATGCGGAAAATTCCTGAGCCTGACAGGGAAGAGGAAAGCAAAGAAAAAAATATCATTGAAGTTTTTAAGGATGCAATAAGAGAGCCTTCCATCAGAAGATTCATATTTATCCTTGTTCTGGTGGCATTGGTTTCCGGTGTGTCCAGGACCTTTATAATTGTTTACTCAAGGGAGGTCTTTGGCCAGAGCGATGGTATGGTTTCGCTGTACTCGGTATTTGGCGGGCTTGGTGTTTTAATGGTCGGCCTTGTAATAAAATTTCTCGTAGACAGGATTGGCGCAAAACCGATATTTTCTGTCTGTGTTATTATAGGGCTCACCAGCATGATTCCGGTTGTACTTTTCCCCCTCTCCTGGGGTGATAATTTTACCACCCTTACGCTTTACCTTACCTTTGTTTTTTTTGTAATGAATTTCGGCTGGCTGGGTACAGAGGGGGTGATGAATACCTATTTCCTGGGTCTGGTTCCATCCAATCAAATGATGGATATGAGCATGCTTTACTTTTTCTGCTTCGGTATAGCAGGAGCAGGCGGTTCCATGTTAAGCGGTATTTTTCTGGATACTGTAACTGCTTTTTCAGGTTCTCCCATTTTATCATTCAGGATCCTCTATATAATACTAATATGTCTGGCTGTATTAATCCTTTTTTTAATGAAGAAGCTTGTTTCTCTGGGAGCACTGCCGTTTATGGGTGCATTGGAAGTAATGTTTTCCTACAGGGATTTAAAAGCAATCAGCCTTCTGGACAGATTAAACAGATCCAGCAATTCTGAAGAAGAGGAAGCAATCCTGGGTGCTCTGCACAGTGCTCCTTCGCGTCTGGCAATTTCTGGTCTTCTTGCAAGTGCAAATTCACCCAGGCTTTCTACCCGCATGGAAAGTATCAGGGCTATAGATGCATTGCCTTCTTTAAACGATGCAGCAGAAAAAGTTTTAATCAATGACATTATTAATAATCCCTATACCACAGCTTATAGATCTGCGAGGGCACTTGGGAACCATAAGGTATTTGCTGCCGATGCCCTGTTAAGGGAGCTTGCCTTATCTGATGATTATATGCTTGCAGGAGAGGCAATTATTGCACTGGCAAAATTACAAGATATGGCATTTAAGGCTAATGTTGAGAAGCTTGTCCACGAAACAAATAATCCCCGGCTTGTAATGGCAGGAGCGGAAGCACTTGGAATTTACGGATCACTGGATTCAATTCCTGTACTGCTTAATCTCCTGAGGGCAGAAAATCCTCCTCCATATCTTAAAGACGAAGTAGTATTGGCTCTGGCTAGTATTTTAGAAGTGCAGAAGAAATTTTATCCCCTGCTTGTAAGGTATATGGCAGGAGGCTATATAACTTCAAATACCCTTGCCCTGGATGAGGCAGAATCAGCTTATGAAAATTATCTTAATATTCACGGAAGAAGAAGGAATAAGTACAATGTTTCCATCAAAATTCTGGAAGATCAGGCTATTGCGCTTCACAGAGCTGTTCCTAATTATGTAAAAAACCTGGATGGCAGGGAGTTTAACCAATGGATTATGGCACTGCCCTTTGAGCAGGTGAATAATCTGGTGCAGAAAGCATTGGCAGAAGCAGTTTTGGATGAGGAACTTGTAAATATTCCCAGTTTAAGGCTTTTAATAGTACATTGGGCTGCACAGGAACTCAGACAATGGACAAATAAATTTAAGGACTAGATAAGTTACCTATAGTAGTCTTTAATTTCTTTCTATATAATTATTATACTGGTACATGAAGTAATGAAAATCAGGTTTTATTATTTTTTATTTATTTTATCCGCTTTAATTTTACTGTCATCCTGTACAAGGCTTCTGGGTTACGGGGTGCTTTTGTGGTCTTCAGAATATCCCCCTGTGCCTTCAGGAACCGTACTTCCCGTACATATCCGGTCAAATATTGACAGGGTATGGGTTGCAGGAATACCCATTGAATATATGAGTCCTGAAAGCACAATTGATAAATTTGAAATTCCTCTCTCTCAGCTGGAACTCTCCGGCTCCAGGAGGAGAGCTGAGGAGAGAGCTGAAGCATTTGCTCCCTATGCTTTACTCTATGCTGAAAATCTGCAGGACGGACTTCCCATCAGGGAAAGACCTGATAATACTTCCAGACGGGTTTACCGTCTAAGGGAAGGGGAGATTATGAAAATTCTGAGCATTGCCTCAGGTCCCATTCCTGTGGGAACTACAGGTGAGCCGTTGGAAGGAAGCTGGTACCAGGTGCTTACCCATGACGGAGTTGTGGGATTCTGCTTCTCATACAGACTGGAAGTTTTTGAACACCATGGAGGCACCCTGGCTCTCACCAGAAATATTGAACTGGAACCGGAAGATCCCGATTTGGAAATTTTACTGTCACGGGTCTGGTCGCCGGAAATTTACGGAACCATGGTAAACAATAGAAGAGTAGATCTTAATGAATTTATGAATTACTGGAGTTTCGATCCCGGTGCAGAAACCGGGGTTGCCAGAATCAATGTTAGGGATTTGGACAGAACTTTTGACTATTCCCGCATAAGATCTGATGGAACCAGATCCTGGCAGTTTGAGGGTTCCAGGCTTCAGATGTCATTAAGGAACGATACTACCCTGGCTGTACAATTTGCCGAAGACAGCGGTTTATTAAGAACCCTGATCTTTACCGCCCTTCGATCCAGTGTCGACGATATTATTTTCCAGGAAACTGCCAGAAGAGAAGGGCAGTTTCAAAATATATTCCAGCAGGGTCCTGTATATTCCAGTATTAGTTATGGGACTATTTCATTTCAGGAAAACGGGTATTTTAACTGGACAGGATACGGGCTTTTAATTCCGCAAATAATTCCATCCTCTGCACTTGGAAGCGGTTCTGTAGATATGAGGCTTTTTTTATCTGCCGAGCTAGAGCAGAACTATGACGGTGCCTTTACCCTGCGTTTTGACAGTGTCGGCTCTGCACCTGTAACAGCAGATTTTATCTATAATTTTGATCCCTTTGGCCTCAGGATAGAGCATGTTCCCCAGACAGGCCTTGATGGATTAACTGTAGTACGGCGTGCCTCCGCACCTCTGGTTATTTTCTTCTTTAGGGAAGAAAACATAAATGATGATACAGGAAGCTCCGATTTATTTGAAAACCTCCCGGATATAAATTTCTAATGGCCTTTGTTCAGTTTTCCAAAGTATCTATTGCTTTTGGAGAAAGGGATATCCTTTCCGATGTAAGCTTGCACCTCGCTGCCGGTTCCAGAGCTGCTCTGGCAGGAGCCAATGGAGCAGGAAAAACTACCCTAATGAAGATCATCGCAGGTTTAATAGAAGCAGATTCCGGGGACAGAGCCCTGGAGAAGAACTGCCGTATATCCTATCTTCCACAGTCAGGGATAGTTCATCATGGTAAAACTTTAATGGAAGAAGCTGAAACTGCGTATAACAGTATTCTTCTTCTGTTAAAGAAAATGGATGAGCTGGGTCATATTCTGGAACAGACATCAAATAAAAATGAGAATGCTTCTGACAACAATTCCGATCGTACAGAACAGCTTTTAATTGAGCATCATCATCTTTACGAGGCTGTAGAAAATTCCGGCTATTACCGCCGGGAGGCAAGAATCAGCCAGGTATTAACGGGCTTGGGCTTCAGGTTTAATGATTTTCAAAGGAATGTAGATGAATTTTCCGGCGGCTGGCAGATGCGCATTGCCCTTGCAAAAGTGCTTCTGGAAAATCCCGATATCATGCTTCTGGACGAGCCTACAAATTACCTGGACATAGAAGCACGCACTTGGCTGGAATCACATTTATCATCCTTTAGCGGGGGCTGCCTATTGGTTTCCCATGACAGGTTTTTTCTGGACAGAACCGTGAAGGAAGTGTACGAACTTTTTCAGGGTAATCTAAAACGCTATGCCGGGAACTATACTGCTTATGAAAAACAAAGGGAAATGGAAATTGAAGGTCTTGTTAAACGCTATGAAGAGCAGCAGAGGGAAATTGAAAAAACCGAAGCTCTAATCCGCCGTTTCCGTTATAAGGCTAGTAAAGCTGCCTTTGCCCAGGATTTAATAAAAAGACTCGACAGAATGGAGCGTGTAGAGATCCCTGAAAATTTAAAAAGAATAAATATCAGTTTTCCGAGTCCGCCTCATTCAGGCCGGATTGCCTTAACCATGGAAGGGATAGGGAAATCCTATGGGGAAAGGCAGGTAATTTCCGGCCTGGATCTTGCCATAGATGCAGGGGAGAAGCTTCTCGTTGTGGGTCCCAATGGGGCAGGGAAAAGTACCCTGCTTAGAATTATTGCAGGAGAAGATTCCTCTTATGAGGGAAGCATGAAGCTAGGTACGGGAATTTCTGTGGGGTACTTTTCCCAGGATGCGGCGGATAATCTATCCAGGGATAGATTATCCGGGGATAAATTATCTAACGATAATTTATCTGCGGCAGTATTGCCTAAAGGTAATTTGTCTAGTTCGATGACGGTGGAAAGTTTTATCGAAGAGGAGGCTCCTACTAGTTTAATTCCTAAAGTAAGAGGAATGCTTGGTGCATTTTTATTTAGGGGAGATGATGTATTTAAGAGCCTCTCAGTATTATCAGGAGGTGAAAGGAGCCGTCTTGCCCTTTTAAAAATGCTTTTAAAGCCCATTAACCTCCTTGTGCTGGATGAACCTACAAATCACCTGGATCTGCAGTCAAAGGATATACTTCTGGATTGTTTGAAATCCTATAAGGGAACAGTTATATTTGTTTCGCATGACAGGGATTTTATGGAGGCTCTGTCTACAAAGACCCTGGAACTCTCTGTGGAAAGATCCTCCTCTCCCGGAAAGCCAGGCAGTGCAGAAATTCGGAGGCACCGTCTATTTTACGGGAACTATGCCTATTACCTGGACCGTGTGGAAAGAGAAGGGGGGGCGGAAGAGTATGAAAAAACTCCGCCTGTACAGAATACTTTAAGTTCTGCAGAAAAGCGTGAGCAGGATAAACAGAACCAGACTATAATTAGACGGCTGGAAAGGCAGGAAGAAGCTTTACTTAAAATACTGGATGAACTTGAAGCAGAAAAAGCAAAGCTGGAAAATGAACTATCAAAACCTGAGGTCTATTCATCCGGCGAAGAAACAAAAGCTGTAAAAAAGAAAATAAATGAGATTATATTAAATCTGGAAACCAGAACCCATGACTGGGAAGCAGTAGCAGCAGAGCTCCAATCGCAGAGAAACCTGTAAACAGGGGACTGGAGCAAGATTACAATTTTTTTGTTTTATGTTATACTATTTTCATGAGGATCCTCGTTATAGGCGGTGCTGGTTATATTGGGAGTCATGTTGTAAGAGAGTTTCTGGATTCAAACCATACAGTTACCGTTTTTGATAATTTATCCAGCGGTTTAAGGGAAAACCTCTTTCCGGACAGCTCATTTATACACGGCACAATTCTGGATTATAATGCACTTCTTTCTGCCTTTGAAACTAAACCATCTTTCGATGCAGTTATTCATCTTGCCGCATCTAAAGCTGCAGGTGAATCAATGCTTGTGCCGGAAAAATATTCTGTTAACAATATATCCGGCACTATAAATATATTAAATGCCATGGTAAAAACAGGTGTAAAATATATGGTTTTTTCTTCCAGTGCTGCTGTATATGGAAATCCTCAATACCTTCCCATTGATGAGAAACATCCCTGCAATCCTGAAAGTTATTATGGTTTTACAAAACTGGAAATTGAAAAGATAATGGCATGGTATGATAAATTAAAGGATCTTCGTTTCGCCAGTCTCCGTTACTTTAATGCAGCCGGCTATGATACAGAAGGCAGGGTTAAAGGTCTGGAGCAGAACCCGGCAAATTTAATCCCCATAGTAATGGAGGCTGCTGCAGGAATCCGGACAGGGATGGAAATATACGGAGATGATTATAGTACACCGGACGGTACCTGTATAAGGGACTATATCCATATAAATGATCTAGCTTCCGGGCATATAGCAGCACTTAATTATCTAACGAAAAATAACAAAAGTCTTACCGTAAATCTGGGAAGCGAAAGAGGTTCCTCTGTAAAGGAAATTGTTGAAACAGCCCGCAGTATTACCGGGAAGCCCATACCGGCGAAAGTGTCTGCAAGGCGTCCCGGGGATCCGGATTCCCTTACAGCGTCCTCAAAACTCGCTTATGAGGTTCTGGGATGGAAGGCTGAATATTCGGATATTGAAACAATAATTAAAAGTACCTGGGAAGCGTATAATAAATAACAAATAACAAATAGAAGAGGGAGTTAGGAGGGAGTTGTGAAAGAAAAGATATTTTCGTTTATTGATAATTCGATAGATATTGCTGTGGAACTGCAGACAGAGCTATGCAAGAGACCTGCTGTATCTCCTGAGTCTGAGGGGGAGGGGGAGCTGTTAAAATGTGAATTTCTGGAGGGCTGGCTTAAGCAGAATGGAATTACAGACCTTGTCAGATATGATTCACCTGATCCCAGGGCAAAGGGCGGTGTTAGACCCAGCCTCCTTGCCACTATTCCCGGCAAGGATAAAAATCTTCCCCGTTTCTGGGTGATGAGTCATTTGGACGTGGTGCCGCCCGGTGAAATGTCCTTATGGGATTCTGATCCCTGGACAGTGAGATCCACTGGAGAGGGTAAGGATAGAAAACTTATCGGGAGGGGAGTGGAAGACAACCAGCAGGGAATGGTTTCATCTATCCTTGCCGCCCTCTCCTACATAAAGCAGGGGCTGGTTCCGGAGAGGGATGTAAAACTTTTGTTTGTATCTGATGAAGAGAATGGAAGCATTTACGGCATAGACTGGATTATTAAAAATCATCCGGAGGTTTTTAAGAAAGACGATTTAATGCTGATTCCGGATTCCGGCAGCAAGGACGGAGCAGCTATAGAAATTGCAGAAAAAAATTCTCTCTGGCTGAAATTAATTACACGCGGTTTACAGGCGCATGGCTCGAGGCCCGATCAGGGAATAAACGCACATCTTGCCGGTGCAGATTTTGCTCTAAAATTATTTTACGGGCTCTCAGAAAAATTCTCTGCAAAGGATCCCCTCTTTGAACCGGATTATTCTACCTTCCAGCTCACAAAAAAAGAAGCGAATGTGCCGAATATTAATACAATTCCGGGCGAAGATGTTTTTTACTTTGACATGAGAATCCTGCCCTGTTATCCCATTAAGGAAGTCTTAAAGGAAGTTGAACTAATAAAGACCGATATAGAAAAAAAACACAAAGTTAATATAGAAATAGTTGTAGTTCAGGGAAAGGAATCAATGGCAACCTCCGCCGATGCGCCTTTAATTGCGATGCTGTCTAAGTGTATAGAAGAGGTGTACCAGGTTAAAACAAAAACCATAGGTATAGGCGGAGGGACAGTTGCTGCCTTTCTGAGGAATGCAGGAATAGATTCCGCTGTGTGGGCAAGGATCGAAAGCAGTGCACATCAGCCAAATGAATATTCGCTTCTGGCAAATTTGCTCGGAGATGCAAAAATTATGGCTCTGATGATGAGCTGAGGTTTTATGGCCAATGAGTTAATTGCATGGGATGATAAATTCCTGATTGGAGAAGAGACTATTGATGCCCAGCATAAAGAGCTTGTGCGGCTGACAAATGAGTTTTATGACGGTGTTCAGATGGGGGGATTGCTGGCAAAAGTTTTCTTCATGCAGACAGTTAAGGGAGCTGTGCATTATATAAAAACCCACTTCGTTACGGAAGAGGGTATAATGGAGAAGGCAGATTATCCCTTCCTGGAAGAACATAAAAAGCAGCATGAGGCTTTTGTAAACGAAGTAGCGGTGCAGATTAAGGCCATAGAAACCAGAGATAACCCGGATTCGGCAAGCTTTGTTAAATTCCTGATGAACTGGGTATTAAACCATATTGCACATTCAGACAAGGGATTTTCCGCCTACCTGGAAAAAATGCCGGGAAAAAGCAAAAGTGCTTAAGCACCTGTTGACAATAAGATATAAATTCCGCATTGTACTTTAATAGTCTTTATTTATTGGGTTAAGGGGGCTGGAAGAAAAAGATTGAAAGGGAGTGATGTAGCCATCCGGGGCGTTTCTAAATCCTTTGGAAACGTTACTGTCTTAAAGGATGTAGAATTGGCAATAAAAAAGGGAGAATTTTTCTCTCTTTTGGGGCCTTCAGGGTGCGGCAAAACGACCCTCTTAAGAATTATCGCCGGTTTCGAGACTCCCGATGAAGGGGACGTCACCTTTGACGGGATAAGTGTTCTCTCCATTCCGCCCAATAGAAGACAGGCAAACACTGTATTCCAGAGTTATGCACTCTTTCCCCATTTAACAGTATATGAAAATGTCGCCTTTTCCCTCAGATTAAAAAAGCAGAGTTCCAGTGAAATCAGAACCAGGGTGAACGATTACCTTAAACTGGTTCAGCTCGATGGTCATGCCCAAAAAAAGCCCAATCAGCTATCAGGAGGACAGAAACAAAGGGTAGCAATAGCAAGGGCAATAATTAACGAACCTCAGGTATTGCTTTTGGACGAACCTCTTTCTGCTCTGGATGCAAAACTCAGGCAGCATATGTTAATAGAGCTGGATGAGATCCATGATAAAATAGGGATTAGCTTTATTTATGTAACACATGATCAGGAAGAGGCTCTTTCTGTATCTGACCGGATAGCGGTTATGCATCTGGGTGAAATTCTACAGGTGGGAACCCCGCATGATATATATGAGAGCCCTGCAACTGACTTCGTCGCCCGCTTTATAGGAGAAACAAATCTCTTTAATGCTTCGGTAATTTCTGCAGAGAAGGTTCCCATGCCGCTTTCCCAGAACCCCGATTTAAACCTTCCCCTTGAATATGAATATATGGCAGAGCTTGATATTCCGGAATTGGGAACCGTAAAGGTTACCACCGTAGATGATGTTATGCCTGGTCAAAATGTTAGTTTTACAATCCGGCCGGAAAAAATAGTTATATCCAAAGAAAAACCTTCCACAAGCAGGGGTGATATAATCCTGCTTCAGGGTAAAGTAGACGAACCTATATACTCAGGTTTCCAGACCAAGTTCTATGTGGATGTAAAAGGTATAATGGTTCAGGTTATTAAGCAGCATGCAAAATACTATGACGAGGGTCCTGACATAAAATGGAAAGATGAGGTATTTATTTCCTGGAGCGCCCACGACGGCTATATAGTGGAGGTGAAACCATGAGCCTGACGGGGAAGAGGAATTACGGTCCTTCCTATACTTTCCCCATGGGAGTCTGGTTTACGATTTTTTTCCTTGCTCCAATTATTATTATTGTCATATACAGTTTTTTAAGGCAGGGTCTTCATGGCGGAGTGATCTGGGAGTTTTCCCTAAATGCCTACAGGAGCCTTGTTAACCCTGCATTTTTAATTATAACAAGAAGAACATTATATATTTCGATCATTTCCACAATAATTACAATTCTGGTAGCGCTTCCCTGCGGTTATTTTATGGCAAGGAGCAAGCATCAGACGCTTTTACTGCTCTTGATTATAGTTCCCTTCTGGACGAATTTTCTAATCCGGGTTTTTGCCTGGATGCTTATACTTGGGAATAACGGGATCATAAACCAGGTACTAATGAGCTTTGGTATTATTAATGATTACCTCCCCTTAATGTTTAATCAGAGGGCAGTAATTTTGGTTTCTGTTTATATGTACCTGCCCTATGCCATACTCCCCCTATATGCAAATATTGACAAATTTGATTTTTCCCTTTTGGAGGCTGCCCGCGACCTGGGGGCAGGGAAGATGATGTCCATTTTTAAAGTACTCCTCCCAAATATTAAAAGCGGCCTTTTGACAGCCATACTCTTTACATTCATTCCTGTATTTGGAGCTTATGCTGTTCCCCAGCTTGTAGGGGGGCTGGATTCCTATATGCTCGGAAATATTATCGCAGATCAGATACTAAGGTCGCGAAACTGGCCCCTGGCAGCTTCCATTTCCCTTGTTATTACCTTTGTTACAACTGCCGGGATTATTATCATGATGTATTTTCAGAAAAGGGAATCCCTTGCTTTAAAAGAGGCGGCCATACAGTGAATAATAATGAACAGGCGAGGCATGCAAAACGCGGGGCTGCCAGGAAGGCTTTCTCTTTTTCCAGAATGGTCTTTGTCGTAACCATGATTTTTCTTTTTATGCCCCTTTTGATTCTGGTAATAACTTCCTTTAATGAATCCAGCAGCATGAGGTGGACAGGTTTTTCCCTGAGGTGGTATGAGAGGCTTTTAACCGAAAGGGAACTCTGGCGCAGTGTGCAGAACAGCATTATTGTCGCCCTTACCTCTGCGTTAACTGCAACTGTGATCGGTACCTTTGGCGCAATCGGCATAAACTGGTACCGTTTCAGGCTTCGCAATTATACACAGACCATTTCTTTTCTCCCCATGATACTGCCGGAAATTATTGTGGGAGTTTCCCTGTCGATTTTTTTTGCAAGCCTGGGAATTCCCCTGGGATTGTTTTCCATATATATTGCGCATACCACTTTTAATATTCCCTTTGTATACCTCATGGTTACGGCGAGGCTTCATGAATTTGATTTTTCCATTATCGAAGCCGCACATGATCTGGGTGCAAGCGAGAAGCAGGTGCTCTTTAAGGTAACAGTCCCTGTCTGCATGCCGGGCATAATTTCCGGCTTTTTAACAGCCATTACCCTGTCCCTGGAAGATTTTGTAATTACATTTTTTGTCGCAGGTCCCGGCTCTACCACCCTGCCCATTTTTATTTTTTCTGCAATTACGCGAAGGGGAGGGATGACACCTGTAATCAGCGCCCTCTCTGTTGTAATGATTTTAGGGACTGTTGTTTTAACTTACTTACTGAGGAATTTCTTAAAGCATATAGCTGCAAAATAGATTTTCGATAAAATTCAAGGAGAAGAAAAATGAAAGAGAAACCAAAAATCGTTTTCACTGTCTTAATGGCAGCAATGTTATTCAGTGCTGTATTGCTGCTGGCTTCCTGCGGAAGCCGGGAAAGACTATATATTTATAACTGGAGTTACTATACCCCCGAATCTGTCATTGAACTATTTGAAGAAGAGTTTGGTGTGAGGGTAGTATATGATGAATATGCCAGTAATGAAGAAATGTATGCAAAAGTTCTGGCTACAAACAGGGAAGGTTTATTGGGAAGATTTTTACAGATATTTTCCAGGCGTTATGATATTGTCTTCCCCTCAGAGGACTATGCGGCAATAATGATCAGCCAGGGGCTTTTGGAACCTCTGGATCACAGTCTATTGCCAAATTTACGGAATATAGATCCAATAGTTCTGAGTAAGGCATCCTATGATTCTGCGATGAGATTTGTTGTTCCGTATTATTGGGGTGCTGCAGGGGTTGCAGTGAACACAGCCAGAGTTCCAAACTATGATAGAAGCTGGTCAATATTCGGGAGAACAGATATTGGCGGAGCCGGCACTCCCAGGATGACCATGTTGGATGATATGAGGGAAACCATGGGAGCGGCATTGAGTTTTTTGGGTTACTCGGCAAATACAAGAAACCAAAGGGAAATTGAAGCTGCCAGGGATCTTATTAACAATAGGTGGAAGCCTAACCTGGCTACCTTTGAAGGTGTGGCATACGGAATAGGTTATGCAAGGGGCGACTTCTGGGTTATTCATGGTTATGCCGAAGATCTTTTTTGGGAAATTATTGACGACGAACAATTAATGAGGGACACTGTGTTTTTCATTCCGGAAGACGGAGGTACCGCTTTTATTGACAGTATGGTAATACTGGGAGGTTCCAGGAATATTGAGCTTGCACACCAGTTTATTAATTTTATTCACAGACCTGATGTTTATGCACTGTTTGTTGATGAGTTTGGTCTGCCGTCTACTGTGAATATCCCTGCACGGCAGTATAAGACAGGGGATTCCTGGTATGAAGTAGAGGACATAATGGCTCTGGAACTGAAATTTGATCTGGGACCTGCACTGGAGTATTATAATAATGCCTGGTTTAATTCAATAAGGGTGGGGAATTAAGGCTAAACTAGAGTTTTAAGAGTTTATCCATTTTTGAGTTATAATCACTTTCATCAATTTTACCTTTGATAAATTCCGTAAGGAGTTGCTGAATGGGTTCCGGAAAAGACTTCCAGTACTTTTCCGGCCAGGCACCCATTTCTCTCCGTAAAGACTGATCCTCTTCTTCATCCATTCGTCCCAGGGAAAATGAGGTAAACTGGCCTATCATGGAACTTAGCATATCTTTAGGAATGGCAGATCCGGGAAAAGAGCCGGAACTATTGCCTGTTTTTCTGCTTCCCGGAATCCAGGCGCCTGTAAGTTCTTCTATCTGGGCTTCTGTCAGCTCGGGAGCTTCCTGCCTGATTATTCGAATGGCATAATCACGTATTGAATTTTTCATGCCCTCTATGCTGCCTTCAAGATTAAACTGGGAGCTGATCTCTTCTGCCATTTTTTTGGGATCCGGGGCAACAGGCATGCTGCCGTACATGGCTATATCGCGCCTCCGCCTGATTACTGCAGCGGCTAGCACCTCTATTTCCTGCTCACTGGACCGGTTTAGTATATAGTCCAGTGTATTAACCATTTCTTCTTTAGCCATGTTTTTTTAAATAAAGTTATACTTTTTTGGTTATATAATCGCTTTTCAGGCAGCGGGCACAGATCTTTACTGTCATAGTGCTGCCCTTTACTTCAGTTTTAACCTTAAATAGATTGGGTCTCCAGGTACGCCTTACACGGTTTTTTGCGTGGCTTACCTTATTTCCAGTAATTGTACGTTTTCCGCAAACTTCACAAACTCTTGCCATATTATCCTTCCTTAAAAAACTGCACATAAAACATATCAAATTGAAGAAATAATGTAAAGTACCAATACTATAATAATTGACCTGCTTTATGGATTCAATCATAATTAAATAATGCAGGACATTGAAGCCCGTTTGGCAGCACTGGGCATAAAAATTCCGGAAATTTTATTCCCAAAAAAAGAAATTGACCTGTATAGATGGGCTGTAATTGCCTGTGATCAGTACACACAGGATTTGAATTATTGGAATGAGGTACATAGTATTAGCAGGGGAGAACCCTCATGTATAAATTTGATTTTCCCGGAAGCAGAACTGGAAACCATAAGTGAAACTGAGGGAAGGGGAAAAATCCTGAGTATATGGGAAAACATGAGCTTTTATTTAGAAAATGATATTTTCTGTGATCCCAGGTCTGCCTTTATTTACATAGAAAGAAGCACAGCCCGGCATGCATGCCGAAGGGGGATAGTCTTATGTATAGACCTGGAGCTATACGATTGGCGTCCGGGAACTCTGCCCCTCATTAGGGCTACAGAGGGTACAGTGAAAGATAGGCTTCCTCCCAGGGTGGAAATCCGCCGAAATGCACCTTTGGATATTCCTCATATTGTGGTGCTTATTAATGATAAGGATGATTTTTTAATTCCAGCCCTGGGAGATACTGCCAAAAGGAGTCCCGCTCTTTACGAAACTCCCCTTATGATGAACGGAGGGACAGTCAGTGCATGGGCACTTGATACACAGGCGGCGTATGAAATACTTGCGGACGGTCTTGAAAGGCTGAAAATGGACTCAGATCTCTTGTTTGCAGTGGGAGACGGGAACCATTCACTTGCTGCAGCAAAAGCTGTATGGGATGAATTTAAGAATGAAAATAGGGATAAGATTGATATTAGTAATCATCCTGCCCGCTGGGCTCTGGTGGAGATAGAAAATATATACGATCCCGGAATTTCCTTTGAACCCATTCACAGGCTGGTTTTCGGAATGGAGATGCCGGAGCTTCAAAATGCTCTTTCTTCCATAAACGATATACAATGCAGAGCAGAAAGCTCCGGGAAGCCGGTTATTTTTATAGAAAGCAGTTCACAGGAAATTTCCACAGTAAGCATAGAACCTGTTCTGGACAGGTTAAAAAAAGAGAAAGGCATTTCCATAGATTATATACATGGTGAAGATGAAATTTTCCGCATTATTGCAGATAGTTCAGAAAAGGCTGCGGGGATAATTCTACCTCCCATTAGTAAAGAAGGTTTATTTGATACCATTGCCTTAAAAGGAGCCCTGCCCAGAAAAAGTTTTTCCATGGGAGAGGCAGAATCCAAGCGTTTTTATCTGGAGTGTAGAAAGTTATTTGGATAAGGTGTATGATTAATACGAGCCGGCGTGGCGGAATGGCAGACGCAGTAGACTCAAAATCTACCATACGCGAGTATGTATCAGTTCAAGTCTGATCGCCGGTAATAATTTTTTCTGTCTTTTCCCTTGCCTTGTCGTAATCTGCCATCATTATATCATCTGAGAGTTCTTCATAAACTTCCAGGGACACTTCCCTGATTTTTTCCAGCTCCCTGTCAATTCCTGCCGCATTACCGGATTTAAGTGCTTTCAATAGTTCTTTTAATGAGCCGGAAAGATGCTGTTTGCTGTTTTCCAGCAGGGAAGTTATGTTTTGCTTATCTATTTCTTCTTTTCTTTCCAGTACGGCTGTTATATTAATTACCATCTTTTTTAACTGTTTCATAAAGTCAGGGAGTTTTTCATTTATATAATCCATATCTTCTTTTTTCCCTGCTTTTTCCAGTTCTTCTGCCAGAATTGAGAGTTTTTCCGCACCTATGGATGCTGAGGCACTTTTCAATGCATGAACCTGGGTTATGAACTGCTTCAGATCATTATTTTCAGGCGATTTTGAGAAAAACATCAGCCTGCTTTCTGCATCATTTCTGAAAAAAGATAATACTTCAATATATTTATTTTCAGTACCGCCTGTCATTTTTATTCCATGCTGTACATCAATATCTTCCAGAAGAGAAGATAAAATAGCGCCTAACGTTTTTTTATTCACCTCCAGATCAATATTTTCTTTTCTCTCTGTTTCTGCTTTTTCCAGTATTTCCTTATTCTGCTTGTCCCTGATCCATAGGTTTAATGTATCGTCCAGCTGTATTATATCAATCGGTTTCGGGACAAAACCGTTGAAGCCTTTAGACATAAACATCTCCATATTGCCTGCCAGGGCATTTGCAGTTAATGCAATAATGGGGAGTCTTTCTTCATTTTCATTTTCTTCTTCCCAGTTTCTGATTATGGCTGCTGCCTCTATGCCGTCCATTTCAGGCATCATGTGATCCATGAATACCAGATTATATTTATTTCCTGCCAGAATTAAATCTACCGCTTCCTGTCCCGAATTAGCAGTGTCTATATTTAATCCGTACGGCTCCAGTAATCCTCTGGCAACCTGCAGATTTACAGGGAGATCGTCTACTATAAGAACTCTGCCGTAAGGCATAAAATTGCGTATAATACCAGTATTCTTTCCTGGATCTGTATAATTGAAGTGTTTTAACTTTTCTGCTGTATCCTTTCCTATGCCTCTTAAGCTTCCTTCGGTTTCTGCTGCGGTTTGCAGGAGATTTACTGTAAAAGTTGATCCCTTGCCGTATTCGCTTTCTACATTAATGGTTCCGCTCATCATTTCTACAAGTTTTTTTGTAATTGAAAGGCCTAGTCCTGTACCTTCTACCTGCCGGTTGCTGTGTGCATCAAACTGTGTATACTCTGTAAAAAGTTTTTCCATATCTTCAGCCTGAATTCCCATTCCTGTATCCTGTACCGAGAAGCAGAATTTTATCTCATGCGATGCTTCTTCTTTCTCCCAGGAAATTGACAGTTTTACTGTTCCTTCTTTTGTATATTTTATTGCATTGGAAAGGAGGTTATTCATTATCTGCCTGACCCTGATTTCGTCACCGTATATCCTGGAGGGGAGATCGTCAGGTATCTCCAGCAAAAAATTAATCGGTTTGGAACCTATGCGCACCTTGTTTAGATTTGCTGTGTCATATATTAATGAAACTGTTTCATATTCAACAGGGACCAGTTCGAATCCTCCTGCTTCTATTTTGGAAATATCCAGAATGTCATTTATAATTCCCAGGAGAGAAGATCCGGATTGATGTATCTGCTGCACATCCTGTATGCTGACGGGAGGCAGTTTCCCCCGGTTTAATACTATTTCTGCAAGGCCGATTACTGCGTTTAACGGGGTGCGGATTTCATGGCTCATTCTTGCAAGGAATGAAGACTTTGCCCTGCTTTCTTCGTCAGAGCGTTCCTTTGCTGCAGAAAGACGGACAAGTACAAAGCTTAATGCCAGGGATAAAAGAAATCCCAAAAGAAACATGATCTGTGCAGAAGACTGAAGTTCGCGGAAAAATTCTGACGAAGGTGTTATTAATCCTACGTACCAGTTATTGAATATTTTATTAATGAAAACTATAACAGAACCCCGGTGAGGATCTGTTATGCTCTGCGCATATACATTTTCTCCTGAACGAAGTGTCTGTGCCAGAGATTCATATACGCCTCCAAGATCCTGAAGCTGTCTTCCAAGCAAATTCTCATCAGGGTATGCCATAAAGATGAGGTTTTGGCTTAAAAGCATGCCAAAACCTCCTTCAGCAAGCGTAAGGGTGCTAACGTAATCAATTAACCAGTTTATACTTATATCTACTGCAAGAATTCCTATCATTATATCGTTAATATGGATATTTCTGACAGCAGAAACAACCATATCACCGGTGTTCCAGTCAATATAGGGAGTTGTGTACGCTACATTTTCACCGCTGCGTATTGCTGTCTGGTACCAGGGTCTGGTCTGCGGGATATAATCAGGACCGGGGTTCATTCCAATACCGTCATAAAACTCACCGTTGATGTAACCGTATATGCCGTAAAAATTTACCAGACCCATATCACGTCTTTGCATCCAGTCTGTAGTTATGATTAAATAATCCAGTATTTCCTGTTCAGATGCATTCCCTTCCAGCATACCTTCTATTATATAGTAAGAATTTAAAAGAGTAATTTCTGCTTCCGATAATGCTGCTTTTACATTAGCCTCTGCAGATAATAATAATTCCTGTGCTCCTTTCATTAAGTGGTTTCTCAGCATGCGGCTGTTAAATAAATAAGCTGCTACTGCCATTAATGCAAATGCTGCAAATACAAATAAAAGCTGCAGGAATTTACTCTGTCTGTTATTCATAACTCCTCAATATAAATAGACTTTTAAGCAGTTTTTGCTTTTAAGAATTCTCTTTCCATCTCTTCTGACGGTTTTTTTGTAATTAAACTGATAAGTACAATTACAATGCATGAAGCAGCGAATGCCGGAAGGAGCTCATACACAGAAAAAATACCTCCAATCTGTGCGATTGCATTTTTCCAAAAAACCACCATTACACCGCCTGTTACCATTCCGGCAACTGCAGCCGGCAGGGTTACTCTTTTCCAGAACAATGAAAAAAGTATAACGGGGCCGAATGAGGCACCAAGTCCTGCCCATGCATAGGATACCATATCAAATATTGACTGATTACCTGATACTGCAGCAATTATTCCGAAAATTGTGGCTGCAATTTTTGTGATTCTGCCCACCCAGATAACTTCCCTGTCGCTTGCTGATTTTTTTATTAAACTTTTATAGAAATCATTTGCCAACGAAGATGATACTGTAAGCATATAGGAATCAGCAGAGCTCATGCATGCTGCAAGAATTGCAGACAATAGAACACCGGCAGCAAGAGGCGGGAACAGGCGAATGCTTAAAATAATATAGATATTTTCTGCACTGTTAGCAGAGTTTAATGCTGTAGGGTAAATTGCCCTACCTGTTAAACCTATGAAAAGAGCTGCAAAGAGCACCAGAAAACACCAGGAAATTGCAATTATACGCGCTTTTTTTATAACCAGAACATTTTTTACCGCCATAAAACGTGTAAGTATCTGCGGCATCCCAAAGTATCCAAGACCCCAGGCAAGAGCACTGATTATGCTTAAGATGCCCAGGCTGATCCCTGCTTCAAAGAGAGGAAGTCCCCCTTCGCTGCGCTGAAGAGCG
>Ga0099364_10002888_pt1 | contig 27149 bp, 24 predicted proteins | sample TergutTh196P3_FD_73070 | JGI IMG/M metagenome (GOLD analysis project Ga0099364, IMG submission 73070) | Microcerotermes parvus P3 segment gut microbial communities from Pointe-Noire, Republic of the Congo - Th196 P3 | ecosystem: Host-associated > Arthropoda: Insects > Digestive system > Gut ... | reverse complement strand
CGGTTTTTTTTATGTGATGTGTGATGTGTGATCCGTGAGGATCCGTCCGTAGCCAATGGCACTGCCTCACAGTTCACAGTTCACAGTTCACACCTCACAAATAAACAATTAAACAAAATACAAACTAAAAAAAACAAAAAAACTATGAAAAAAATCACCCTAATTTTAATCCTTATCGCAAGTTTTGCGACCCAAAGTTTTGCTCATTGTCCAATTCCGCAGTGGTGCCCATCTTCCGCTGGCGCGGACTTGTAGTCCGTGCCACAAACCATAAATCATAACCCATAAATCATAACTCATAACTCATAATTCATAAATCATAAAATACCTATGAAAAAAATCACCCTAATTTTAATCCTTATCGCAACTTTTGCGACCAAAAGTTTTGCATCGTACCCTTGTCCTACTCCGTCATGGTGCCCATCTGCAGACTTGCATCAAACTCTCTGTCTCCCTCTTGATCAGATCGACCCCATCGAATTTCCTTCGGTGATGGGACGCACTTTGTTTCTTGAGTGGTGGAAAGACGACACACGCTCGGTATCGGTTAACACCCCCGACGGCATCTCGGTATCCGGCACCACAACTGACTTCCGAGAATACGGGCATCCTGTTGCCATTAGCGGCAGACCCGTAGATCCCGGCACTCACCTCTACACTGTGAGCGACGCTTGCGGACGGATACTTCTTAGTGGCAGCATTACTTTGGGTACACCGATAGAATTCACCATCCAGCCCGACACTCACAGCCTTGTGGTGCCTCAAGGTGTTGATTTCTGTCCCGACACCCTTTCGGTCACCCTTACCGGCTCAGCACCGATTACCTTGCAATGGTACTACACCACTGCACCCGACACCATCACCGGACGAACCGCTTTCGGTAGCCCGATTACGGTGCCCGCTGGCGTCAACTTGCAGTCCGTGCCCATCGTTTCCGACATCCTACCCAACGACAAACTCGGCACTCGCTACTACTATGTATCCGCCACCAATATATGTGGAACGGTAAGGTCGGACATCAGTGGGATGAGAGAGGTGGTAGCATCGCCCTATCCCACCGGCTGCAATTTTGTTGCAACTGGCAGAAACAATGTTACTATCACATCGGCAAGTTTTGCTACTGATAGCGTTTGGACTATTCCCGGTACTGGTGGCAGACCTACTCAGGTTTGGTCTGATGCGGTTGTTTCCGATCAATGTGAGCCAAGAGGTGACTCTTACAATGGCGGGTCTGACCCGAATTTCAATGTAGATTGTCGTGCTTCCACCAATGGTTCCGGAGTTCATTACTTCTCTTGGTGTGCTGTGATGAAACATGCGGCGATTCTTTGTCCTTCGCCTTGGCGAGTTCCTACCCAACAAGATTTTATCGATTTGGATATTCTTTTGGGAGGCACGGGTGAAAATCGCAGTGTAGGTTCTGGTGAGAATGGTTTCACGGGTACCGGAACCAATCAGAAGTACACCGGCACCGGCGCCGGAAATTGGGGGGGCTCCCGATGGACGGCACTCTCGAGCCCTCTGTCGGGTGCGAATTCGAGCTACTGGTCGTCCTCAGAGAACATCGCCACGCTTGCGTTCACCCTGCGCTACGATGCGTCCGCTGTCCGCCCGCAGTTCAACGGCAGTAAGAATACCGGGTTCGCCTTGCGTTGTGTGAAGGATAATTAAATCGTATGGGCGACGCATGCGTCGCCCATACATTAGTCGCATTCCGTTAGGAATGCCTCGCTCGGTAGAAAACGAGAAATGTCACCAACACCACGCATGCCGTAGGTATGCGACCGATAAATAGATGGGATGCATCCCATACGGGATGCAGGATATATAAAAACCGAATGCATATTCTACCGAGCGATACATCCCTACGGGATGTAGAATGCGACCCATGCCTCGCCCCTACTAATTCGGCACGGTCAATAGCCGGGGGATGTCTCCACTCCGCACGCTTTGCGTGCTCCGGTCGACATGACGGCAGAGGCTTTTTTGCTCTCAAAAAAAGTATTGAAAGAAAAAAAATGCAATTTTTTGGAAAATCTGGATTTGTGAACCCAAAAGACCATTTTAAGTTGTTCATTCTCAAGGTGTAAATTTCGAGTATGCCTCAAAAAAATCTTTTGGCTCATTTTTGCGAAAATTCATTTTTATTGCCTACCTTTGCAACTAAAAAAATCACTTCAAAAACATCCAAAAAAAAACAGAATATGAACCGCAACAATCCAAATTTCATGTTATGGATAACAATGCTGTGTATGCTGCAGCTGTCGTTATCAGCCCAACACACGGTTACCGGTACGGTCGTCGATCATGTTACCGGCGAAACCTTACCTTTTGTTACCGTCATTTTGAAAGAAACCCCGGTGGGTACGGTTACCTCAAATTCGGGCGTGTTCAGCATTACAGTTCCAAATGCTGAAAGTGTTTTAGTATTTTCGTTTATGGGCTACGAAACGATGGAACTTCGTGCCGACCTATCCCGACCGATGTCTGTGAGAATGCAATTGTCGACAGCCACCTTAGAGGGTGTCGTTGTAACGGGTTATCAAATCATGTCTCGCGAACGCAGTGCCGGAGCCTTCAACATGGTGTCGGGCGAAAATGTGGCTAACAGAATTTCTGCAAAAGGCAGTGTAGTGGAAGGTCTTGAAGGGCTGATCACCGGACTGAGCATCAATCACGGTTCTGATGAGCAAAAACTTCTGATACGAGGAGCCAATTCGGTGCTGACCACTTTGCAACCGCTGTTTGTGGTTGATGGCGTACCGATGTCGGCACCAAACGTAGAATTGATGGTAAACGAAAACGACATTGCCTCTATCACTGTTCTCAGAGATGCTACTGCTGCCTCCATTTGGGGAGCCCAAGCCGCCAACGGTGTTATCGTTATTACGACGAAACAAGGTCGCGACACCGATCGTAAGTTTTCCGTAAATTACAATGGTATAGCTACGTTTAGAGGTCGTCCGGATTACGACTATTTGAACTATATGTCGAGCGAGCAATTTATTCGAACAGCACGCGAAATTTTTGATCCGGTTACGTTCAACGATGTTTTGAACAGAAATTTCGGTTTGGCGTCTGATATGTATCCGATCGTGCTTCCTCACGAAAAACCCATGTATCAATGGTACAACGGCGAAATCAGCGAAAGCGAAATGAACAAAACCTTGACAGATTTAGCATCTCTCAACAATCGTTCGCAAATAGGGACATACTTTATGCAGCCGGAATTTTCGACGCGACATAGTGTTTCGTTTACAACAGGAAGTAGTGATTATTCTACGTATGGTTCTTTCATGTACGAACACAATCAAGGCGTTTCGCTCACGAATCGTAACCGATATGCCATAAACCTACGTCAGGATTTCAATCCAAGACCTTGGCTACGTCTCGACCTTACAGCCAATTTTGTGCAAACCACCGATAATAACGGTCTTCTGCCGGAAAACGACTACGGCGATAGATTTTTGCCACAATCCGCATCAATGAACAGGCTCTTGCCTTATATGATGTTCAAAGATCAAAACGGTAATCATCTTTCACACGCATCGCTAAGGTATCAAGAATCCTTGATGCACTACGCCGAGGAATTAAGTGGTGTGAATTTGGATTACGTCCCATTAGACGAACTCCGCTACGGATTTGACAAAGGGTCGTCGTTCAATGCAAGAGTCAATGGCGGCATCAACATCAAACTTATCGAAGGGCTTAATTTCGAAGGACGCTATCAATATCAACGCAACAGCGGCTTATCGGAAGAATTTCGAGATAACAAGTCTTATGGCACGCGATTTGAGGTTGTACGCTTTACAACGATTGACCCTTATTTCGGACTTCCCGAACACCATCTCCCCGAAACAGGAGGCAGATACAGAGGATTGGTTTCTAACGAGAAACATTGGACCGTCAGAAATCAATTTTTGTTCGACCGTACTTTTGATAACTATAAACATCAGCTTACAGCCCTTGCAGGAATGGAGATGCGTGCCGACAACTTGATGGTATCCACCAATAATCTGAGAGGCTATAATCCGCAAGGGCTGTTTTATGTGTCTTACGATGAGCGTATGTTATCAACTTACGGAGTTGAGGGCATATTGTTGTTGCCCGGTTCTATGCCGCTTTCCATGTTGAGTGGAAGTTCGCAAGATAAAATGTATTCCATTTCCGAAATCGAAACTCGTTTTGTGTCGTTCTATTCTAATGCGGCTTATACCTATTTGGATAAGTATTCTTTCAATGGCAGTATTCGTGTTGATCAGTCGAATCTTTTCGGAAGTGACCCCAGCGTGCAGTTCAAACCCATTTGGTCAACAGGTGTAGCGTGGACTATGGGCAATGAGGATTTTATGAAAGAGATAAGAATCATCAACCATCTCAACCTCAGGTTGAGTTATGGTTTGGGAGGTAATTCACCGGATCCGGGAATGGGCGGCTCGTATGATCTCATCTATGGTTTTCCGAACCCAAGTTTTCCGAATGTTGTTTATACGATTATGACCCCTGCAAACCACAAATTGGTATGGGAGAAAACCCAAACCTTGAATTTTGGTCTTGATGTGGCAATGTTTGACCGCCGTATCAGTGCAAATCTCGACATCTATCACAAAAAAACCACCGACTTGTTGGGTTATGTTGAATTGAATCAAGCAACCGGTTGGGGTAGTGTTTTGGGGAATCTCGGCGAATTAACCAACAAGGGCTTTGAACTTAGTGTAAACACCAAAAACATTCGCACCAAAGAGTTTAGTTGGCACACTGCACTTATGTTGACTTACAACAAAAACAAGGTGGTGGAATTTTACGATCAGATGGCTGTTACGCCTTCAAACAAGGTGGATCAACGCTATTTGCCGGGTTATTCGGCGTTCAGCATTTTCGCCTATCAGTGGGCAGGGCTCGACCATCTCGGCGACCCGCAAATTTACGACTATCAAAACAACCAAAAAGTTAAGGTCAAACAAACCGGACAAATTCAAAGTATGGACGCCGCAGTGTATATGGGTTCCTCGCAACCGCTTTGGTATGGCGGTTTGACGAATACGCTTACCTACCAAAATTTTGAACTCAGTTTTCTGTTCGTCTATAATCTCGGACATAAAATGAGAACACCACGTATGGAATTTTCAAGCGGACGAATGTACCAAAATATCGATGCGGATTTTGCTAAAAGATGGCAACAAATCGGCGATGAAACACATACCAATATCCCCTCGTACGTAGCAAATCCCGATTTTAGTGAGGCTCGCAGATCGATCAGTTTTTACAACGATGCAGATGTGAATGTGGTCAGTGCATCTTACATTAAGTTGCGTGATGTCTCGCTTTCTTACACATTACCCCAAAATATCTGTGATAAAGCGTATGTTGAGTCGGCAAGAGTCAGACTGCAAGCCGGCAATTTGTTCTATTGGGCTGCCAACAAAAACGGCATAGATCCCGAAGCCTATAACTATCGCTACGGCATCAGAGAAACTCGTTTCGGACCTTCTTTCTCGATAGGATTATCTGTAAGTTTCAAATAATAAACCTTAAAATCGAAAATCGTTATGAAAAAAATAAATCTTTCACTCATCGCATCAATTCTGCTATCCATGTTTATCTTGGGAGGCTGTGCCAAAGAATTTCTGAATGTTAAACCCAAAGGCAGAGATGTCGTCTATCTCTTTGAACACTACGAAGGACTCCTGTTTACGCCCGGTACCAACAACTTCATGTTCACAAGAGAAACGCCGGAAGGCATATCATTCACAAATGATGCTCATTGGACTTATATGACCGACGAATTGATGTCCGACCAATCCATCATCGGCAATATGATGCCGGCAGAACGAAATGCGTTCGGATGGGTTGCCGATATGTTTGAAACAGACCTCTATCCGCTTGAATTTGGCGGTTTGTACAACCAAATCTATGTGTTCAATGTCGTGGTCAACGGTGTCATGGACGCAGAAGATGCCACGTACGAGCAAAAACGCCGCGTGTTGTCGGAAGCGAGGGTTGCACGTGCTTACAACTACATGATGTTGGCACAGTTTTTCGGGAAACCCTACAATTCGGCAACAGCAGCAACCGATCTTTGTGTGCCGTTGGTCTTGGAAGCCTCAACGGGAACAACATCGTTTACACGTGCCACCGTGCAACAAATTTACGATTTCGTCTTGACGGAACTTGAAAAGTCGGTGCCGTATTTGGCTGAACATACCCAACATCGGCAACGAATTTATCGCTTTGCGGGTTATGCCATATTGGGCAGGGCTTATATGTTTATGCACGATTACGAAAAAGCAACGGCGGCTTTCGCACAAGCCGAAACTCTCCTGTCCAAGTCGAGTGTGGAATTGGCGTTGTTTGATTACAAAATTCAGATGCCGATTTGGAAAGACAATTTTCTGTGGGATTTTGGCTTAGGATATCCGAGTAATTTTGATTTGGATAATGTTGAAATTGCTTTTAACAGACGTGTTGTAGTGAGTCACGGCGGAGATATGTTTTCCGATCCCAAAGCACTTATCAAACCCGAATACATGGATTTATTTGCGGAAGGAGATCTGCGAAAAGAATTTTATACGGACGATTGGGGTTATTACAGCAGTTATCGCAAAGGATATCGAAGTGATCACAACGAAGGTGTTGATTTGCCCGCATTCTATCTCTTTTATGCCGAATGTTTGGCACGAACCAATCAAACCACCCAAGCACGCGAACTGATCACCTATCTCCGTCAACATCGCTTTGAAGAGGGTTTGGGTGAAATCCCTGAAAACATCAACAGCAAAGAGGATTTGATAAAATTTGTGGTTGAAGAACGCTTGCGCGAATACATGGGAACAGGACATCGTTGGTTCGACATGAGACGCTTGTGGAACGACCCGCTGTTTCAAGACTTAAAAGCAAATTATATCCATACCGATGAACTAAATACATTCACCCTGACTGAGGACAGATTGGTGTACAGAATACCGCCATCGGTGATGAGATTTAATTCCAATTGGACTGATAATCCATAAAAAAAACATTGACAATCTAACAAAAAAAAATAAACACCATGAAAACATTCAAAACAAAATCAAGCGTACTTGTCGCAAGTATTCTTGCTGTAGCAATGTGCTCCTGCACCGGAGGACTAAAAAACAACGAATTTCGTTTGAAAGGAACGTTTGCCGGATTAACGGAAAACCATTTGGTAACCTTAGAGTATTTCACCGCCGAAGACATGATTACGGACACGATTCCACACGAAACCGACGGTTTCAATGTGGTATTGACGATGAAAGAAACATCGCCTGCTTATGTAACGCTGGTGATACGCGATGTATCGCAAATGTCGGAAGCGATGATACTGATCAGTCCGCCGATTTTCAATTTCTTTGCTTCACCTCAATCAACCATTACCCTGCAAGGGCACGTCGAACACATGAACCTTACCAAAGTTTCCGGTGGCGAATACAACAAGGATTTGGCTGCTCTGAATGTCCTGCTGTATGATGCCAATGCACAAATGAACCGATTGCACCATGCCATTAATAAGGCAAATAACGAAGCAGACGAGGAAACGTTGACTGCTTTAGCCGCTGAGTACGAAACGGTTAAAGAAAAAATGATGCATATCGAAACGCAATTTATTACCAACAATCTTAACAGTCCGTTTGCGGCTTTTCTTTACACCCAAACGATACCGCTCAAAAGTTTGGAAGAACTGCAACAAGATTTTGCCAAATTCGGAAAAACGGCACGGCGTTCGCCATTTGGACACAAAATCGAAGCGGCGATAGAATCCGCCAAAGCAACGGCTATTGGCGTGACAGCACCGAATTTCACACAAATAGACCGAGATGGAAATTCTGTTTCGCTAAGCGATTATCGCGGAAAATATGTGATTCTCAGTTTTTGGGGATCTTGGTGCGGTCCGTGCCGTAAGGGAAATCCGGACTTGATTCAATTGTACAACACCTATAAAAACGAATCATTCGACATTTTAGGTTTAGCCGGAAACGAAAGAAATCGCGATAGATGGTTGGAGGCAATCGAGCAAGACAATCTGCCTTGGCGACAAATCAATCTCATGGAAAATGATGACAAACACAGCTTGCTGAATCTCTACAACGTCAAGGCATTTCCCACCAAACTGCTCCTCGATCCCGAAGGACGGATTTTAGCCTATTGTGTAGGCGGATACGATGAAATCACAACCCTACTGCAAGATATTTTCGGACGATAGGATATAGTTTTTGCTTTCGGAAAACAAGTATGCAAATTGGCTAACCCCAACTTTCAAAACCTTGTTTTTTACACAAATCCAAATAGTCACAATACCTACAATTTGCAGGGGTTTCCGTTGCATCGAATTCGGTATTTGCATCAAAAATTTCTTGTAATAAATGGGTTAAACAGGTTTCAAATTCCGCAGAAATTTCATGGTAATCATTGGGTAAAAATGCAGGCGAATAATCGGTCTTGTGTGCTTCATGAATATACAGCAAACACGGTAAAATACGGCGGTTCTTAGACGTTTTCGAAACCAAAAAACTGTAAATTAATGCCTGTAAATAATTGCGGTTTTCAGTGATTTTTTTCTCGTCAAACAAGTCGTGCAACTTATCAATTTTAAGCATTTTCAAATGTCCGCCGGTTTTGTAGTCCACTATTCGCAAATAGCCGTCGATATTGTCTATTCGGTCAACGAAACCTCCCATTTTGATAGAAATATCACCAAAATTTACAACCTCCGAAATGTTTTTTTCCATCGCCAAAAGAGTGAATGGTGCTTTCTGAATGTCTAATAAAATCAAGCGTTTTAGATTGTCTGTCAACAACCGCCGAACAATCAATTCTTCACCCGAATACTCGGATTTTTCAAACGCCATGTCCACCAATTCCTCTCGTTTTTTTTCGTCCAGATATTCTTTCAAATCATCAGCGTTGATAAGGCTTTCACGAAACTCAACAAAATTATTTTTGTTGTCAAATTCTAATTGATTGGAAATTTTTCGATATAAAATTTCTGCACTTCGATGAAACCACGTGCCAATCGCTGCAGCATCTATATCTGAAATATCGGGCTTTTTCGCCCTCAAACCGATCACATAACTCAAATAAAATTTCAATTTACAAGTCAAGAATGTAATGATGGCAGATGGCGAAAGTCCTGATTTTGCTGTGTCTTCACGATATTTTTCCAATAAAATGGTTCTGATTTCAGATGTTTTCGGAATAGCGATTTTTCTCTGCTGTTGAAGTTCAACAGCAGAAGTCGACAAAGTTTTATATTCGATTTCGAATCCGTTTTCAATCATTAATTGTAACATAAATCGACTCATTTCGCCTCTGTTCAAGCCTTCTGTGGCGGTGTTGTAAACCAATGCAATATGTTCCGCACGTTGCATCAAACGGAAAAAATAATACGCATAAACCGCAGTTTTATGTTCGGGAAGCGTCATACCAAATGCCTTCCGCAAAGTATACGGAATAAACGATCCGTCGTTCGCCGATTTCGGCAACATACCTTCATTTACCGAAAGCATAATCACATTTTTGAAATCCAAATTTCGGGTTTCCAAAACACCCATGATTTGTGTTCCCAAAACAGGCTCTCCCGAAAACGGAACCGTCAAAACGCTCAACATCTGATCTATCAAGCGTTGTAGACTCTGCATCGACAAATTCAATTGATGATTTTGCATCACATCTGCAAGGCGATTCAATTGCAAAACTACCCGAAATGTTGCTTCTTGATGCAATGGGTCGGTCGCCGTTGAATCTGATTTTAATTCGGATTTCAACGTGTCAATCAATAGAGGCAATGCTTGCTTTGCCTCTATATTCGGCAATTTTGCGTTAGTTGTGTATGATGACAAAATTTGTCGAATCCGCCCAACTATCGGCATTTGTTTCACCGGATAACCCATGGTGATATTCACAACATCATCGTTTGAAAGTGCCGAAATCAAAGGCATTAAAAGATTTTCATTGCACAAAACAATCACATTTTCGGTGGGTTCGGGCGTTTCAAATCCATTCAACGACCGAGTTTCAGACGTTGTGCCTTGCCGAAGTGTCAACCACTCATCGGCAAAACGGGTTTGTGCATTTTCAGTTGGAGACGCAACAAACGTAATTTTTTTGGTTCGTTGCGATGTTTCAAAATTATTGAAAATAGCGGGATTTTGGAGTGCATTTCCAAAATTTTCCAAATTACGTTTGATAAAAATTCCGGCTTCATGATTAGGAATTTTGAAAAAACTTTCATCGTAATCCCAATAAAATAAGGCGTTTTGGGTGTTTTTGAAAAATTTGAACAATTTTTCTTCCGCAGGATTCAACACATTGAAACCCACAAACACATAATTTTTATACGGTAACGGCGTAGTCATCAACGACGTTAAATTTATGGTTTCATCATTCAGTTTATGGTCGATAACATCTCTCATCAAAAGCCCTTCGTACGCAAGGTTTTGCGATTTCAAAACCTGATTAAATTGATCGTAAACATCGTGCAACACCGACCAAATTTGTACAAATTTTTCTTTCAATTCACTGTTTTTTTCAGGATCAAAATTTATAAAAAACTGATTCAAAACGTTGACTTGTTCCTCCGATAAATACTGCACCGGATTCTCCATAGCTCTTAGGGTTTGAACGTTTTGAAACAACTGTTTGGCATCTACCAAATGTTTATCCAAATCATCGAAATCTCGCAACAACAATTCGCCCCAAAAATAAAATTCATCAAAAGTTTCTTCGCTTTTCGAAAACCTGTTGTAAACCTTGTGTAGCGTAGTGTTCAACAAAATTGAATCGGCAATTTGCAACGTAGAAAATTGCGACCAAAATTCGTTAATCGCCAAATAATTCGGCGACCAAAACGGACGTTCCAAAACATCGTAAAGATGTTTGTCGAAAAACACCGAAGCACGTTTATTCGGAAAAATAATTGCCGTTTCAGACAAATTCAAATTTCGTTCAATCAAATCCTCGGCAACATATCGCAAAAATGGTTTCATGGTGTTGCAAAGATACGAAAAATTTAATTCTTAATCAAATCCGACGAAATAAGTTGCATAAACTCATCTCGCGTTGATATATTTTTCAAAAATGCTCCCGAAAAATCGGACGTTGTGGTGATGGAATTTTGCTTTTGAACACCACGCATACTCATACACAGGTGACGAGCCTCAATCACTACAGCCACGCCCAAAGGATTCAATGTTTGTTGCAAGCATTCTTTGATTTGACGAGTCAAACGTTCTTGCACTTGCAAACGCCGTGCATACGCCTCAACGACACGCGGAATCTTGCTCAATCCGCAAATTTTCCCATTGGGAATGTACGCCACATGTGCCTTTCCGAAAAACGGAACCAAGTGATGTTCGCAAAGCGAATAAATTTCAATATCTTTCACAACCACCATTTGTTTGTAATCCTCCTCAAACATTGCCGATTTGAGGATATCCTCCGGATTTTGTTCGTAGCCTTGCGTAAAAAACAACATGGCTTGTGCAATCCGTTCGGGAGAATCTTGAAGCCCCTCACGATTAGGATCTTCGCCGATTAGCGACAAAATGGACTTGTAATTTTCCGCCAATTTTTCGGTGGTTTTCGGACAATAAAAATCTGTTTTTTGATAACGCATACATTAATTTTTTTGCAAAGATAACATTTTTTTCGTATTTTTGCAAAAAAGTTATCCTATGAATGAAAAAATAATCGACCTTTCGGCATATTCTTTGTTGGATTTATTTGGTGCACAAGAAAAAAACCTCAAATTTATTCGACAGATATTTCCGAAAATAAAAATACTGATTCGCGGAAATGAATTGAAATTTTCCGGAAACTCCGATGAAATCGAACATTTCGAAGACAAGTTCAATCAAATTTTACATCATTTCGAAACGTTTAATCGTTTGAACGAAAATGATATTATTCAAATTGTAGATTCCGACAGCAATTTCAAACTTATGGAAAATGCCGTCAATAAAGATGTTTTGTTGCACGGTCGCAATGGAAAACAAATCAAACCTCTGACTGCAAATCAAAAAAAATTGGTTGAAACTTGCGAAAAAAACGACATGGTTTTTGCGGTTGGTCCGGCAGGTTCCGGGAAAACATATACTGCCGTTGCAATGGCAGTGAAAGCCTTGAAAAATAAGGAAGTTAAGCGAATCGTTTTGACACGACCTGCTGTTGAAGCCGGAGAAAATTTAGGTTTTTTGCCCGGTGATTTGAAAGATAAATTGGAACCGTATTTGCAACCGCTCTACGATGCCCTTCGCGATATGTTGCCTCAGCAAAAATTGATTGATTATTTGGAGGATTATACGATTGAAATTGCACCCCTTGCTTTTATGCGGGGACGTACATTAGACCAAGCGTTTGTGATTTTGGACGAGGCTCAAAACACCACCGAAATGCAGATGAAAATGTTTCTCACCCGTATGGGAAAGTCAGCAAAATTCGTAGTTACCGGTGATATCACACAAATTGATTTGCCGAAAAATCAATCGTCGGGGCTTTTGCACGCCTTAAAAATTCTCAAACACGTGAAAGGTTTGAGCATTGTTCAACTCACCGAAAAAGATGTAGTTCGCCATCGTTTAGTTACCGAAATTTTGAAAGCGTATTCTACATCAATTTAAGTTTCCAATTTCATTGAGAACCCCAAATAACAAAAAATTAACCAAAACCTTACGAAAATTTGGTTGATTCGAAATTTTTACTTATCTTTGCAGATTGAATCGGTAAGGGCGAGGCATGCCTCGCCCCTACAAAACAAAAAATCACCATGAAAACAATCTTAAAAATTACAGCACTTTCGGCGGTTTTGCTGATGATGGTGGGAGGATTCCATTCTTGCAAAGGCAAAGAAAAAGAAACAATTGTAATGCTATCTGTTTTATCTGAAACAGTATGGAAAACCCCTATCCTAAGTGAATTGCCGTGTGAATATATGCAAACAACAGAAATAGAATCCGGCGAGGTAGTTCACATGGGACTCTCTCAAATTGAAGGATTCCTCTACGAAAGAGGATTTGAATACCTTCTCAAAGTTAAAAAAGAGCGTAAAGAACAATTAATGATGGACGACTTCTACTCGCACAATTACTCATTAATCGAAATCATTTCAAAAACTGAAAAACCTCGTTAGGCGGCGATTTCATCGCCCGTCGTCCTATCAAGATAGATTTCATATATCACAACTAAATTAAAAAAAATGAAAAAGAAAAAAATTATTTATTGGACGATTTTTGCAGTATCTGCAATTTGTTTGGTCGCTGTTGGAGTGGATGCAGCACTTGAAAAAAATTTGAAAACTGTTGCCTTTTCTTGGTTTATGATTTTCATCGGCTTTGTATCTACCATGAATCTTACCCATAAAAAAGAGGAGAAAATTGAGTGATAGCACCGCACGGATATTCATCAAATCCGTGCCGATTTTTCGAGCAAAAAGCAATAAACAAATAAGTCAATTAATTCTAAAACTATATGAATTATGTGGTTGAAAATAATAATAATATCAACAATAGTATTCGGCATAGCACTCATTATTAACAGAGTGGTTGTTAAAAAGTTACCTATTAAAGCGAGAGAGGTCATATTAATGGTACTTCTTGCAGTTTGCGTTGTTTTGGTTATCACTAATATTTGGTTGTTAATCACTTCATTTTACGAACAAGTAGGTATAGGGGCATCTATTTTTTCATTGATAATTAGTCTTTTCATAAGTGCGGAGATAGGTTATGATTTTTATCGTTTGAAGAAAGAGAATGTAAAAAAATGAATTCCTCACCAGCACGGATGTGGACATCAAATCAAAAATAAACCTAATTTTACATAAACAATTAAACCCATGAAAAAATTACCTATCTTTGTCGTTGTGCTAATGTTGTGCATCGGCTCAATTGTCAGAGCAGAAAATTCTGCAACTGTTCAAAATTGTCAGAGTGATCCATTTGATTTTGCAATTGGTATCGACTTCGCTTTCGGAACCAGCAAGGATTTTCAAAATTTTGTTTCCGAGCAATTTCAAGTTGATTTGCCAAACGTGCGACGAGGCGGAACATTCGCTTTTACCATGCAACCACAAGGCGAAAAACTGTCCATAATTATTACCGGAAATTTTCGTTTATTTCAACATTCGAAAAACGATATTACGTTCAATTGGTTGAACGGTCGTGGAAATTTGGACGTAGCGTATGATGTGTTTGCCAACCAGCGGATTCGGGTTTCGCCATTTGCAGGCATGGGTTTTAGCGTAAACGAATTGAACTATAACGATAATCGAACTCTTGGCAATCAGCTTACGGTTTCAGAGATCTTAGAAGTTCCATCGTTGAATTTGACACAAACCAGTTTTGGTCTAAATGCAGGTGTGAAAGGCAATCTAAAATTGTATAAAAGATTTAATCTTTCGGCTTACGTCAAATGGGAACAAGCACTTAGCAATAGCAGTTGGCAGTACCAAAACCAAAAAATTCAATCTGTGCCCAAATTCAACAACAGTGGCTTGGCAATGGGTTTGATGGTTGGATTTTAAGGAATCCCACATAGGGGCAAAGTTTGTCCCCACCCCGATAGTGAAAAACATTTTAACAATTTTTAACACTTTTTAACAATTTTTAACTTTTTTATTCCAAAAAATTGTTGTAACTTTGCAGTGTCGAAAATGATATTGTTATGAAAACAACTAAACAAACCACTGCCCGAAAAACCAATAAAGTCCCAACCTGGGATGAACTCCGTGAAATGTTTAAAGAAACCGACAAGAAGATCGCAGAAACTGACCGTCTTATAAAAGAGCACTCCAAAATCATCTTTGGTATCTCTGAGAGCAATGGTCTGTACGCTGAGGACTACTTCTACAACGTGTTCAAGGAAGATCCTACCCTTGGCAAAATGCACTTTGATGATGTGCAGCGGAACCGTGTTTTCAAAGGACTTCAAGGCGAAAATGCCGAATACGATATTGTGATGCTCAATGATAAAAACATTGCTATCATCGAAACTAAGTACCGAGCACGCGACAGCGATGTTGATCAGGTTTTGGATCACGCTGTATCGTTTCGCCGTTGGTTTCCTCAGTATAAAAAGCACAAGGTTTACTTAGGTTTGGCAAGCATGAACATCCGCGAGAGTACGGCTGCCAAAGCCCGAAAGCGAGGCATCGCCGTTATCCGCCAACGTGGTGGAAAACTCGTTTATAATGATGATAATTTGATTGCGTTTTAGTCCCCGTTGGGCTGAGATTCTACCTCCGTCCATCTATCCCGATAGGTTTCTAACCTATCGAATTAAATAATTTTTTGTATCTTTGCAAATCAAATCTGTTGGGGCGACGCATGCCTCGCCCCAACAAAACAAAAAAAATTATGAAAAAATTTATGAAACTTAGAAACGGATTAGCTACAGTTGTTCTACTTTTGTTCGTTTTAGTATGTCATGCCCAAAAAAGAGTTGACAAAATGGTTTTTTTAGACTCTATTTTGTCTCAAATGATACAAATCTCTGATACAGTGTATATGAGCAAATATCCCGTTAGTGTTGATGAATTTATGACCATGATAGCACTGGCAGAAGTGGATACTGAGTCAGTGTTGCCAAGTTTTCGAGAACAGATATTCGAAACTAAAACCAATGCTGAAGAAAAATATCTTTTATGGTATGCTGAATATGAGAGCATGTTACATTCAGAGCGAAAATGGGGTGAGAATTTACCGATAGTTGGCCTTGAAAAGAGAATTATTTATTGGTTTTTAGGACAGTTGGATGAAATGTATCGTCGAAAAATTCAAACTGAGGATTCTCGTTTTTACTTCCGTTTACCATTTATTTCCGAATGGGAATATGCTGCTCAAATAGATAATAATCCTGCTGGATATCCCTTACGAAATAAGAACACGAGTGAAAAAATGTGTAATTATTTTGAAGTTCCTCAAACATGGATACATCTTAATGCACGCACACAAAGATATGAAATTGTATGGCCGTTTAGAAATGCATTCTCTGATTTACTCGGAACAGAGACGCTGTTCAGATTAACAGAGCGAAATACTTTTCCTCCCAACGCAAAAGGGTTTTATGACCTATATGGAAATGCAGCAGAAATGATGTGGGAAGAAAATCAAACACGAGGAGGTTCTTGCATTTCTACAGGCTATGATATCTTGAACTCAGCTGCGTTGGCGAGTGATATGTTTCCTTTTTTAACAGGATTTCGTCTTGTTTTGATGATAAGCAAGTAAAAAAAACAGTTAACCAAGGAAAACCATAGCATAGTGAGCAAACATATTCTTTTCATAACTCTAATCGTTGTTCTATTTTGCGGTTACAACAGCACTCAAGCCGAGAATCCGTGTGTGCTTCCGAAAAATGCAATACCATTTGTCTATCGAAATAATCACATCTACATACCGGGTAAAATCAATGATAGCATACAAGGTAATTTTATGTTTGATACCGGGAAAGATAGATTAGCTTTAGACAGCACGTTCCTCGCTAATGTATACTTTGAAAACTTAAGATTTACACAAGGCAGGATAGGTGGCGTTGGCACTGGAGGAATGCGAACAGTTCCTTTTATTGCAGACACGCTTAGCCTTAAGTTTGAGAACCATATTTATGAAACCGCAAGTATTCCTGTTCTTAACAGAAAATCGGGTGCCGGAGATTTCTATGATGGTGTTCTTGGGCATAGATATTTTTCTAATAATAAATATCTTATGGAGATTAACTACGATTGCGAATATTTGATGTTGCATAACGAGGCAAATGAAATGAAACTTTCAAACTATACCAAAATAGATATAGAAATACAAAAATTTGGCAATACCATTAGGTTCTACGTCCCACTCATAATTCAAGTCAATGATACGTTTCGTATTCAGGAAACCCTCCTGCTTGATATTGGTTCGGGAGGCAGTCTTTTTTTAGCAACACCAATCGCCGAAAAGTATAATCTTGCTGCTCGAACTCCGAATAAAGTGCGAGCGGTTGTGGATAACGCCGGTATTTCCGGACAGTCCACAACTGCTTATTTTCAAACAAATTTCGTTGAAATAGGGGGATATAAATTGGACAACATGGAGTTGAGGTATTCTGAGGATAGAAGTGGTTTTATGATTTCGGAGCAAGCTTCTGGTGGATTGTTGGGAAATCGTTTGTTGGATAATTTCGATGTGATTATAGATTTTGGAGACACACCTGCTTTATATTTGAAACCCAATCGAAATTTTAATATCCCGTTTGAGGATTTATCCCTGCGACGAGGTTTTGGGTATGCAGACCGAAGTCAAACCCTGAAAGGGTGGGTTGTTAGAGCGTTTTTCGAAGATAGTCCTGCCGCAAAATCGGGTTTGCAATCGGGAGATAAAATCATTTTTGTAAATGGCGTATGTATTCAAGAAATTCCATACGAAAAACAGCGTGATTTTTGGAAAAGTTTGGATAAAGTCGAATTAATTGTTTTGCGAAATGATGAAAAAATGAAATTTGAATTTGAAATAAACTCTAACAGGTCAGTTTTAATGCGATAAAAAACACAACTTCATTATGTCAAAATTCCCCGTTCGGCGACGATTCCTATCGTCGTCGGGTAATTTGTAGGGGCATGCCCCGTCTATACGGAGATGCCGGCGAGTGCAAAAATTGCAAAAAATTTGGTTAATTCGAAAAGTTTTTGTAACTTTGCAGTGCGGTGGGAAACACCAATGTTTCCGCACAGCATATGCAGGGGAACTGTCACGGACGTAAGCGGGAGGTTCTTTACATCAGCCGCATCCTGCAACTTTATACCGTTTAGGTGCGCCTAAGCGGTTTTTTTCTTTTGTAAAGTGTCTGAAGTACCAACCGTTTTCGCTTGCTTTGCACACATTCCACATAGAAATAAAACTTGTCGAAATCCTTCCTGTACACAATGGTGTCTTGCTTTTTGCCCAAACCGACGAAGTCAGGTCTATCCACGATAAGCAATATGGCTAAGAAATCTGTTTCGGCAAGGTTATCATGTTTGTTCACGGCGTGTCTTATGCCGTCAGCCGTGATTATCCGTTCGTATCCGGCAACATCAATTCCAAGTTGCTTGTTGAAAACATCGGCTTGAAATTTGGTAATTTTCCCAATAGAAACAAAGTCTCTGTGAGTTTTGTTTGTCTTTGCTTTTCTTACTAAGGTAAGAATTTTTTGTTGTAATTTAGTTTCTTTTTTCATGTTTTGCATCTTATAGAGTTTAACATTTTTCCTGCAAAGTTACAACAAAGACCAACACAAATCCCAAATTTTAAGTTAAAAAGTGTTAAATCTTAAAATCTTTTAACTAAAATCGCTGAACTATTAGAAAAATCAATACGTTCTAAAAATAAAAAACACACCGATTTTCGATGATTTTTTTTAGAAATGTTAAAATTGGGGCTAAAAAAAATTTTTTTTATGAATTATGATTTATGAATTATGAATGCGATTTGGCGAAGCGTAAAACACCATGAGCGTAGCGAATACGTTACCGCAGGAAAACGTTGCACGGGTGCAACATTTTTTCCTGCAAAGAGTTTTTTTGAATACTTTTTTTGCTCTCAAAAAAAGGATTAGGAAATATAGACTAATAATAGCATGGGGATGTCTCCGCTTCGCACGCTTTGCGTGCTCCGGTCGACATGACGGGGAGAATGGTAAATCGTAAATCCGTAAATTGTAAACAAAAAAAGCGAAATGTGGGACATTTCGCTTTTTTTGTTTGGCAATATCAATTTTTTTTCGTATCTTTGCAGAACATTTTGTAACTTATGGCGAATATTATCGATTTGGCAGTTGGAATTGAGCAGAAAACTCATCGTTTGCTTAAAAATCAGGCTGAATTGGCTCTGAAAAACAGCACCTTGGAAACAAAATGTAAAGATCAAGATCAAATTATTCATCATCAAAAACAAAAAATAACCGAATTAGAAAACAAAATCAACGTACTAAAAATCAGTGGAGGATTTTCCTCCGGCAAAGATTCGACGAAAGCCAAATTGGCAATCAACGAATTGGTGCGAGAAATAGATAAGTGTATCGGACTTTTAAATCAGTAGTCAACCATCATGGACGAGCAATCCATCACCGTAACGATAGCAGACCGTCCCTACAAACTCACCATCAAACGCGAAGATGAGGAGATCTTTAGGGAAGCGACCAAGTATATCAACGATCGCTTGAAAAGTTATGCGGCGAATTTTTCGTTCAAGGATAAACAAGATTTACTTGCCATGGTTGCTCTGCAATACACGACCAATGCTTTGAAAAACGAACGTATTTTGGCGTTTAGCAACAAAGAATTGGAGAAAAAATTGGAAAATCTAAGTCATTTGTTAGATTCCAACGTGTAGATTTATCAAGTCATTGCTACGTTCATAGACATATCACACTTACAATCTCCGCATCCAAAACAATTCCAGTTTGTAAACTCAACAGATTTACAATTAGGGTCAAGCTCTGATCCGGAAAAGGCGGCTGCAACCTGAATGGTTTGAACCTTGTTCGACAGCAGAACCTTGCCCGCGACGGCAGCCCTAGAATTACCTTTGAGAGTTTATTAAAACTCAAAATTTGGGTGCGGTTTTTTAGTCAAAAAAAACTCAATCATAATATATCAAAACCATGGAAACACTACCTTTTATCCTATCAGGAGTAACCCTCGCCCTCGGATTAGGCATCGGACTCATCATCAACAAATCAAAATCCAAAAAAGCCTTGGCGGAAGCCGAAAATCAGGCTGAAATTTTGAAAAAAGAAAAAATGTTGCAGGCTAAAGAGAAATTTTTGCAACTCAAAGCCGAACACGAAAAAGAAATTAACGAACGTAATCAAAAAATTGCAAGTAGAGAAAATACAATCAAGCAAAAAGAGCAATCCGTCAACCAAAAACTTGAAGAGTATCAACGCAAACAAAACGAAGCCTCTGCCCTCAAAGACAATCTAACCAAGCAAATGGAGGTTTTGGCCAAACGCCAAACCGATTTGGACGGACTTCACGACAAACAAGTTCAAAAGTTAGAAACCATCGCCGGACTTTCTGCAACCGATGCGAAAAAAGAATTGGTTGAAGCACTTAAAAACGACGCCAAAGCAGATGCTTTGAATCAAATTCGTGACATCGTTGAGGAGGCTAAACTTACCGCAAATAAAGAGGCGAAAAAAATCGTTATTGAAACGCTACAACGCACGGCAACCGAGCATGCTGTGGAAAATACCGTATCGACTTTCAACCTCGAAAACGAGGAAGTGAAAGGACGAATCATCGGTCGTGAAGGGCGAAATATCCGTGCTTTGGAGGCATTGACAGGCATTGAAGTGATTATCGACGATTCGCCGGACGCTATTATTTTGTCGGGATTCGACCCTGTGCGTAGGGAAGTCGCACGTTTGTCGTTGCACAAATTGGTGACAGACGGACGGATTCACCCCGCACGCATCGAGGAAGTTGTTACCAAAACGTTCAAACAAATCGAAGCCGAAATCATGGAAACAGGCAAACGCACCTGTATTGATTTGGGAATTTTGAACTTGCCAACGGAGTTGGTTCGCATGGTTGGACGCATGAAATATCGTTCGTCTTACGGACAAAATCTTTTGCAACACTCGCGCGAAACTGCGAATTTGTGTGCAACGATGGCGGCTGAATTAGGCTTGAATCCTAAGGTTGCACGGCGTGCCGGATTGTTGCACGATATCGGAAAAGTGGCGGAAACCGAGCCGGAACTTCCACATGCTTTGCATGGCATGAAACTTGCCGAACGTTTCAAAGAGCATCCCGATGTTTGTAATGCGATTGGTGCTCACCACGATGAATGCGACATGACCAACTTGATTTCGCCGATTGTTCAAGCCTGTGATGCGATTTCCGGAGCTCGTCCGGGAGCACGTCGTGAAGTGGTTGAAGCGTATATCAATCGTTTGAATAAACTCGAAGAATTGGCACTTTCTTACCCCGGTGTTATGAAAACATTTGCGATTCAAGCAGGTCGCGAACTCCGTGTGATTGTAGGTGCAGACAAAGTGAGCGACAATGAAGCCGCACAAATTTCGTTCGATTTATCGAAAAAAATTCAAGATGAAATGACGTATCCGGGACAAATCAAAATCACTGTGATTCGCGAAACACGAGCGGTTAATTATGCGAAATAACCGAAAACATGAAATTTTTAAGACATAGTTTTTTTGCGTTTTTGTTGTGTTGCACAACGGTAAGTTTTGCACAAAAAAGGTTGGAAAAAGCCGATAAAGCCTTTGAATTGCAACAGTACAATTATGCTGTAACCCTTTATCAGCGGGCATTTTCGAGAGCCGGAAAAAACGAACAACTTAAAAATCAAATCATTTTTCAAATTGCAGAATCTTATCGCTTGTCCGGACAACATCGCAGAGCCATTCCGCAATATCGCCGACTGATTCGTGCACGTTATTACGACATTCAACCGATTCTTTATGTACATTTGGCTGAAATGCTCCGTTTTACAGGCGATTTGGAAAATGCGATTATTCAACTCGAAAGTTATTTGGAGTTGGTTCCCGATGATGAATATGTTCAACAATTGCTCGAACATTTCAAACAAACCGAACACTGGGAGAAAAATCCAACACGTCATACGATTGAAAATATCAGAAGACTCAATTCGAAAGACAATGATTGGGCTCCGAGATTTTTGGATCAAGCCGAGCGATCTTTGGTGTTTACTTCTGCTCGCGACGGTGCAACAGGCAAGAGAATGGACGATTGGACAGGTCAGCGATTTACGGATTTATTCATCACAACGCAAGATCAAAAAGGGGATTGGAACACCCCTACACTACTTGATAAATCAGGGGTTTTGAATACTCCGGCAAATGAAGCCGATGCGTTTTTTATCAACGACGGAAATACGGTTTTTTTCACGCTTTGTGCGAATTTACGGAAAACACAAAGTGGCTGTTTGATTTACACCTCTAACTTCGACGGCGAAAATTGGAGTGAGCCGCAATATGTGCCTCTGTCGCCGGATTCTACCGCCGATTGTGTGCATCCGTGGGTCAGTGCAGATGGTCGAACCATCATTTTTACATCCAATATGGAGGGTGGCTACGGCGATTTGGATTTGTGGATCGCCACACGTGACAACGCAAGCAGCCCATTCGGACCATCGCAAAATTTAGGAAAAAACATCAACACGTCCGGTAAAGAAGGGTGGGCGTTTTTAAGAGATTCGTTGTTGTATTTTTCATCTACCGGACACGCCGGATTAGGTGGTTTCGATATTTTTGTAAGTTCCAAAACAGCCGACGGATGGGACATTCCGGAGAATATGGGAATGCCGATTAATTCAAGTGCAGACGATTTTGGAATTGCATTTTCGACAGCGTGTCGCGATTGCGAACGCGGATTTTTCAGTTCCAACCGTCGAGAAGGCGGACGTGGTGGCGATGATATTTGGAGTTTCACATTACCTCAAATCAATTTCACGATTTCAGGGGTCGTTCGCGACGATGAAACGATGCAACTGATGCCACAGGCATTGGTGCAAATCGTTGGTACCGACGGGCTTTCCGTACAAACATTTACTAACAATCGAGGGTTTTATCGTTTCGATGAAACACAAATCCGACAAAATGTAACGTACAAACTTCAGGTTACAACAACCGGCTACTTGGAGGCTGAAGCCATTGAAACTACTGTGGGTTTGAACAATGGCAAAGATATGGTTCGCGATTTTCGAATGCAACCTTTACCCAAAGGAACGGTTGTTTTGCCCGATATTTTGTATGCTGTCGGACAATGGGATTTGATCGAACAATATCAAGATTCGTTGATGGGTTTGATTGAACTCATGGAACGAAATCCGCGATTAGTCGTTGAATTGGCATCACACACCGATAATCGTCCGATTGCAATGACCAACGATTCGTTGTCGCAACGTCGTGCACAATCTGTTGTGGATTTCTTGATTTCTCGTGGCATTCATCCGGGTCGTTTGGTAGCAAGGGGTTACGGCGATCGTGCTCCGCGAGTGTTTATGGACCATGCGTCAAAAACGATTGGTGATGTAACGCTTGAAATTTCTGCAGGAACAGTTTTAACACCGTATTTTATTGATGAGTTGCCGAGAAATCTGCAAGAGGTGGCACACTATCTCAATCGTCGAACTGAGTTCAGTATTTTGCGAGACGATTTTATTCCGCCTGCCGAAGATGGAGAGCCTATTTCCATAGATAATTTGGTAAGATTGGCAAATCTGGAAGACGATAAACGCATTCCGTTTCGCATCAATCCGCCAACCAATTTACCGGAATTTGTTGTGGTGATAAATGGTGCAAGTTTTACGTTTGTTTACGAAGAAAATGCCGAACGAAATCTCATCGGAAATGAAGATGCCATGCGACTTTTACGCACAGGGCGAATCAACAGAAATGATTTCAAAGATGGAGAAAAAGCTTTCGATGAAGAAGGAGATATTGTCAAAAATGCCGTGATTACTTTGCGTGAATTAAGAATCGGAAAATCTGTTTTGAACCATATTGAAGTTACTGTAACACCCGAACTTCCTGCTCCGCTTATCTTGAATGCTGAGACTTTGAAACTGCTCGGCGAATTTACGATTGATCGTGTTGAACGGATTTTGGAACTGAAATAAATGAAAACAAAAAAATCACCCTCTGAAAATGTAATTTTGATTTTTTCAAAATATCTCCAATCAAAAGGACTTCGGCAAACGTCTGAACGATTTGCTATTCTTTCGGAAATCTGCTTATCAGACAAGCGTTTCAGCGTGCGGTCGCTCAAGGAACGGTTGAGCAAAAAAAAGTTTTCCGTCTGTAGAGGCACACTTTACAACACCGTTGATTTGCTCTTGGAATGCGGTATACTCAGACGATACGAATTTGAAGGAAAAATTTACTACGAAAAACAAATGAACAAAACTATGAAAAAAGTTGATGTAATTTTAGGCTTGCAATGGGGCGACGAAGGCAAAGGAAAAATTGTAGATGTATTAGCACCCAAATACGATGTTATTGCACGATTTCAGGGAGGTCCGAACGCAGGACATACGTTGGAATTTGACGGAAAAAAATACGTTTTGCATACCATTCCATCGGGAATTTTTCACAGTCAAATTACCAATGTTATCGGAAACGGCGTTTTGATTGATGCTCACATTTTCATGAAAGAAATTGCCATGATTCGTGCGAACGGTTACGACCCTTCGAAAAACCTGAAAATTTCACAAAAAGCTCATTTGATTATTCCTACACATCGCTTGATGGACGCTGCTTTGGAGCAATTCAAAGGTAGTGCAAAAATCGGTTCAACCTTGAAAGGAATCGGTCCGACTTACACCGACAAAACTGCTCGTCACGGTTTGCGTTTGGGTGATAGTTTGCAAGATGATTTCAAAGCTCGTTACGATGCTTTGAAAGCCACACATATCAGTCAAATTGAGAGTTTGAATTTCGATTGGAAAAACTATAAAATTGAAAATATGCTGCTTGAAGAATACGAAAAAAAATGGTTTTCGGCGTTAGACGAAATCAAAAAATTCGATATTATTTCGAGTGAATATTTCATCAATCAAGCGTTGGACGAAGGGAAAGACGTGTTGGCAGAGGGAGCACAAGGCACGTTGTTAGATGTTGATTTCGGTTCGTATCCGTTTGTAACGTCTTCGAACACCACAACAGCCGGTGTTTGTACGGGTTTGGGCATTGCTCCGAATCGGATTGGAAAAGTTTTTGGTATTTTCAAAGCGTATTGCACACGCGTTGGCAGTGGTCCTTTTCCGACGGAATTATTTGATGAAATCGGCGAAAAATTACGACAAAACGGTCACGAATTCGGTTCCACCACAGGACGTCCGAGACGTTGCGGATGGCTGGATTTGCCGGCATTGAATTATGCGATTATGATTAATGGAGTGACGGATTTGATTGTGACGAAAATAGATGTGTTGAATGATTTTTCAGAGATAAAAATCGCCGAAACGTATACCATTGATGGACAAAAAACAACCGAATTTTCGAACGGCGAAGTTACACCCGATTATTTGTCGTTTGACGGCTGGAATCAATCGTTAGCGGGCATTGAGACGTTTGAGAAATTACCGGAAAACGTGCAAAAGTATTTGAATTTTGTTGTAAAAAATACGGACACCAAAATCAGCATTATTTCGACCGGAGCGAATCGTTTGGAAACATTTTTTAATTAAAAAACTTGCATTTCTCAAAAAAAAGTTGTATCTTTGCACTCGCATTGCGGGGTAGAGCAGAGGCAGCTCGTCGGGCTCATAACCCGGAGGTCGTAGGTTCGAATCCTGCCCCCGCTACAAGATAAAGCCCCAACGCCCTAAAAAACAAGGTGTTGGGGTTTTTGCTTTTCTGTTTTTGTCCCTTTTTTGTCCCTCAACTATCTATCAACACAAAAGCACCCCGCAGATACGAGATGCTTTCGCTGTATTAAAAACTTCACCTTTCGGCGTTGTTTCGAATGCAAAGATACAAAAAAAACTGAATTATCAAACTTTTTACGCAAAAGGGTTTACGATTTGAAGTTTTTTATTGACCAACAAACCATGCTGCATATCTTCGGTGTAAAGAATGTCGCAATTAGCCTCCAAAGCCAAAGCCACAACAATACTGTCGAAAAGTTGAAAATCATATTTTTGAATAAGTGTTGCCGCCAAACTTATCGTAGAATTTTGTATCGGAGCAATCGTACAGTCTGCAAACAATGCTTTTGCCTCATCCATTGCCTGAAGTTTGGAAATGTTTCGCAAGCGACGCATTACATTCAAAAATTCCGTTACCACTTGCGATGGAATAACAGGAGCAAACGATAACAAATCTTCGGAAACACTGCGCTTGGCAGCATCATTTCCCCCTAAATAAATTAGTACATTGGTATCTAAAGCAAATCGTTTATTCGTCATAATTATTCGCTTCTTCACGGTTAAAACGATAGTTGGCTAAGTCCACGCTGATATTTTTTGTTATGGCTTTAATCCTTTCCAGTCGTTTTGCTCTTAGCAAGTTTCGGTCAGAAGTTTTTGCCGTAGCCATAAGTTGTATTTTAGGTGTATTTTGCAGCACCTTAATAACGTCTAAAGCCTCTAAGTTTTGCAAAAACTGATACCCCATAGCGTTGTTTATCTGAATCGTGACTGTTTCCATAGCTTGTAATTGTTACGATTTGTCGGTGCAAAGATACGAAATATTTTTGAATCTGCCAAATATGGAAAATATATTACGATGTGGGCAGAAAAACAAAAAAGTCACTCCTCTTATGTGACAAATGCTCAAGAAAAATCTCGCCCTTTGTCTGAACGTCTTAATCCGCAACAGTTAAAACAAACTTGTTTTGTTCGTGCTGAAACGGCAACCGATATCATAAGTCCGAATGACACTGCAAAGTTACAATTTTTTTTGAATCCACCAAATTTCGGCTTTTCAGCAATCAAAATTTTGCTTATTTGAAATCTTTTTTGTAACTTTGCACCAAAATTCATCGTGATGCTGTAGGTCATTATCAACCTTGTTCAAAGACGGTGAATTTTTTTATTTCTATCCTTTCGATAACAATATGAAAAATATTAAGTTTTTGTCCCTTTTTTGTCCCTCAACTTGAAATCAAATGCAAAATGAATGAAAAAGGATAACATAAAAATATGCCTCTAATGGCACATATTCAACAAATTATACATTTTTCTTGTTTCAATGGTTTTTTGCCATTTTTCAAAAAATTAGCCCTGCCCCCGCTACTTGATAAAGCCCCAACGCCCTAAAAAACAAGGTGTTGGGGTTTTTGCTTTTTTGAAAATCACCCTAATCTTAATCCTTATCGCAGCTTTTGCGACCAAAAGTTTTGCTTATTGTCCAATTCCGCAGTGGTGCCCATCAGCCCCCTTGCATCAAGGTCTTTGCCCGGGCGAGCCAATTGACCCAATCGAATTTCCATCGGTCATTGGACAAACTCTAATCATCAATTGGTGGACTGACGGTACACGTTTTGCATCTATCAACACGCCTGACGGCATCACGGTTTCGGGTCCGCCCGAGAACCGGGAACATTCTGCACCTGTTTCTATCAAGGGAGCACCGACAGTTCCCGGCACTCACCACTACACTGTGAGCAATACGTGTGGCGTAGAGCTGCTCCA
>Ga0099364_10002887_pt1 | contig 27152 bp, 20 predicted proteins | sample TergutTh196P3_FD_73070 | JGI IMG/M metagenome (GOLD analysis project Ga0099364, IMG submission 73070) | Microcerotermes parvus P3 segment gut microbial communities from Pointe-Noire, Republic of the Congo - Th196 P3 | ecosystem: Host-associated > Arthropoda: Insects > Digestive system > Gut ... | reverse complement strand
GTCGAGTCGATCTCGCAAGAAGGCAAACGAGTAAACTACCACTACAATGCCTCCGGCATGCGAACGGCAACGCAGTTGTTTTCACAAGGGAACGAAGTTGTAACTACTACGCAAGCTTACGACGGGCTGGGAAGATTGACGCAAATCAAGCACGGCGACATTGCACAGTACGATTATGCTTGGGACATTGCCAATCGCATCACTGCGATGAACGATGCCAAGTATAATTATGATAACACATCACAACTTATATCGGCAGAATACGAAACATTGCCAGAAGAATTATACGACTACGATGCCAACGGCAATCGTAAATCATACGAAACCGGCAAGAACAATCAACTACTTTCAGATGGCATATTCGATTACTCTTACGACGATGAAGGCAATCGAATTTCCAAAGTGTCCAAGGACTCCAAAACGGAGTATTTCTGGGATCACCGAAATCGCCTTGTCAGGGTACTTGACAACGGCAAATCGGTCGAGTATAATTACGACCATCAGAATCGGCTGGTGCGCCGGAACGACGAATTGTTCCTCCACGACGCCTGGCAAATTGCTTGTTCATTGCGAAATGGTAAAATCGAGCGCCGCTACCTTTGGGGAGCGACGCAAGACGAACTCCTGGCAATGGATGATGCGTGGACGTTGCGTGATCACCTTAACACGGTACGAAATGTTATTGACATGAACGGCAAAACCATTTCACATTTGGAATACGATGCCTTCGGCAAGTTGATTTCATCAACGGGCGAAAAGTTGCCGTTCCGCTATACCGGCAAAATGTTCGACGACACAACCGGCTTGCAGTGGAATATCAATCGCTGGTATGATCCAAATGTCGGAAGATGGATTTCCGAGGATCCCATCGGGTTTGAGGGAAAAGATAAAAACCTTTATCGCTACGCTAGAAATATGCCACTTGTTTTTACGGATGTTACTGGTTTGATGACTAATCAAGAACGATGTGATGCATATATCAAAAGATGGGGTATTCCCGACAATACTGCTGGCTTCGTATTGTGTTATTATGATTTGTTTCAGAAACGACTGGTATCTTGTGTCAACACTGATTGGCTAAATGATACTTTTTCTGACAAAACCGCTCGTGACATTGCAGAGGAGTGCGTCATGACGCATGAAAATTTCCATATTAATAATCAGGATAAGTGGCGACCCGTGTTATTGTTTTTCCTTTTATTGTGCCACTCGTCGAAATGTTTTGCTTATATTGCAATCATACATATTAACAAGGATTTTGCTATGAGTTACAGATACCGAAATGTCATAATAGGCGTTGCTTTTATTGCTGTTTTGATTGTTTTTTCCAGTGCATTTTGGCAGAAACAAGAAAAAATTGAAGCGGTACAGGGGTGGGATACAAATGTGACGGAGAGCACGTACGTCGTTTGGTTTGATCGCATTACAACAGAAATGAAGCCGAGTGCTTGCCGTGTTACGGTTGTATCACATATAACGACAAGTAAGTTATATTTTTGGCATAAAAAGTTCTTTTTAGTGAACACACGAAGAGTTTATGTTGTATAATGTGTTAAAGTTTTACACTAATAACAATCAGGATAATAATTATGCCTAAAAAAGCAAAAACGGGCAAACGGGGATTTTCGGCAGCGGACAAGGCGGAAGCAATGCGACTGATTTACGAAGAAAAGTGGACGGCAAAGGATGTTGCGTTACACTTTAACTGTTCTGCTAATGCGGTACAGAACTGGAAGACACAACACAAAAAAGCGAAACCAGCCGTATTTGAGGAGTTTGAAAAGGATGAGTATGACGCAGAACAAGATATGGTGCCGGTTAAAACGGTAAAACCAGTGCCGCATGTTTCGTTCGATGCGTTCGTACGGGCATACTGGAAAGAGCGTGCCGTCGATGTGTTATTGATGGAGCATGCAGTGAGTGCGGAAGTTACCAAATATGTGAACGAAGCATTGCGTTATGCGTATGACCGATTTTACAAGTAGTGGTTTCATTTTGCGAATCGAAATAAACTTGACCGGAAAGCCGCTCTAACCATAAATGGCCGGAGCGGCATTGCCGTCGGTATTTGGATGAGGACTTTGATGTAGTAGGATAAAGGCATCCATGCTGCAGGGTATAATTTAACTATGTCGACGTTCCGCGGCAACCGATGCCCAACGCGAACGATACTGCGGACGCTCTATCCGCAATGCCCGCCACTCCGTTCCGTCATGACGACGCAATACATCATTCGGCAAAATCAATGATGAATCATAACCATTCGGCCAAATCTCATGCGGCGGAATGTAAAACGTCATCCGCTGAACCGTTCGACCCGATTCCACCGTCCGAACCAACGCACTACGCCGTACCGGAATGTTTGACCCCAAGAAAACAAAGACCCCATCGACTTGGCTAAAATGCTCAATACGCTCCATCGGCTCCGCCAAACTGTACGTCTCGCAAACCAGTTGCCAAATGTCTATCAACGGCGAAAAATTGACCTCGAGAACCGTCCAAACGGTATTGCCGAATTCGTGAATTTCGTCGCCGGGTAACGGCTGCGGCAGTTCCGCCGAAACGGGAAGATACCAATGCGCATAGTTGACCGGGACGGGCGAAGCGATGACCTGCGAATATCGGCGATGCCGATACCGACGGGGGAGTGCCTGCGAAATTTCGAGCATCTGTCCGTCGAGATGCCGCCAATAGCGGATGGATTGCGTGTTGTCGAGCATGGGGAAGGAGTCAGGAGAAAGGAGTTAGGAGTCAGGAGGCAGGAGTTGGGAGTATATTTCAAGTTGGGAATCGTTTCCGTCATCCCGGCGCAAGCCGGGAACCAGTCGAGAGGCTGTTCCTCTGGGTTCCGGCTTTCGCCGGAATGACAATGTATGTGCCGGAATGACGATTTTTTGTTCATCGCAACACGTGCGATGCGGCGAACCGATGATTAACGGCAAATCGTAATTTCTTCGATGCCGGATTCGCATCGGGCAATCTGCTGATCGCACCACGCAACGGTTTCTCGAAGTTGTTTCAAGTAATCCGACCATTGGATGGCCTGTCCGTCAATGTTGTACGTAGGTTTCGGCTGGGCCGTCAATTCGGCAATCAAATGCAACGTCTGGGTTTTGATGGTTTGGTACATGGGATTAAGGAGTTAAGGGTTAGGAGGCAGGAGTTAGAAGACAGGAGTCAGGAGTATATTTCAAGTTGGGAATCGTTTCCGTCATTCCGGCGCAAGCCGGAATCCAGTCGAGAAGCAGTCCTTCTGGGTTCCGGCTTTCGCCGGAATGACGATCGCTTTCGCCGGAACGACGGCTCGGAAACTCCTGCTCCTATCCATCGCAGCGAACGACATACCGCGGGTCAAGCACTGCCGGTACGCCACGCTCCGATGCCTTGAAACGAACCACGACATCCTGCGTAAAGTCCGCTTCGCTGCCGCTGACCGACTGCGCTACCGTAATCGGCCAATTCTCCATATACGCAAACGCCTTGCGGAAGTTGCCGATGTACCACGTCTTGTGCGCATTAGGGGCCTGTTGAGGACTCGCCTGCTTAAGCAGTTCATGGGCAAGCCGACTCGATGCCAATCGGTATTTCGCAAAGGGATTACGCAATACCGTATTCGAATCGTATGAAATCGGCGTCGCATTAAACAAACGGTGTGCCAAATGACGCTTTTGCGGCATGACAAGCACCGCATTCGGCTCGATCAAAATTGGCCGGTTCGAGATCGAGTCCGTCATATCGCCGAAAAGGTTTTCCGCCTTTTCAATGCTTTCCCAATCGGTCAGTTCATTGTCGGAAAGCCGATTCTTCCACGGAGCCGAAAAGTTTTCCGCCGGAAAATAGGTGCTATACGGCACGCCATTTTGCTTGTACGAATCTTCAAGGCCGAGAACCATTTTGAGAATGCGATTTTCCTTGTTCATCGCGAGGATTTCGCCGACTTCCGCAGCACGCTCCAAAAGATGATGCGTTTGGTCAAAGAATACCGCTTCTTTGGTAATCGGAATGATCAATCCGTGCTTTGCCGTTTTGGGCGTTTCGATGTAATCGGCATGCATTGACGCTTCCGGGTAAGGATCGCCGGGCGCGACTGCAAGATTGCCGTCGGCAACGCTTCCGAAGCCGTGAATTCGTTCGCCGTCGAGCCGCGTCGGGATCGTGCGAACCAATTTGGAAGCCGCAAAGACTTCTTGATTATACGCTTCTTTGATTTTGGTGTCAATGACGGCACCGACCGTGTTGACGAATTGGATACCGGCATTTTCCGTCAGGAGTTCGATATGTTCGAGTTGCGTCATGCCGCCGGGCATAAAACTTTCGGCCAAATCGCGGATGCTGAAGTCATCCGGATTGAGGTCGCCTTGTTTCAGGGCTTCGGTCAGGTGTTGTGCGGTGCGATCGGCACCGTCCAGTTCGATTCTTCTACGTAATTCGCGTGTGTTGATGGTCATGGTTAAGTTTAGGGGTAAGGGGTGAGGGGTAAGGAGGCAGGAGGCAGAAGGCAGGAGTTGGGAGTAAGGAGTTAGGAGCGAAACATTCTGACTCCTAACTCCTGACTCCTAACTCCTTTTCATCGCGGCGGCGAACGCTTTGCTGTCGAATGCCGATTCCGTGATGATTTGTTCGCGACTCTGCGGACGCACTTCCCGAAGACGCTCCGCAATCAATCGCTCGACTTGTTCCAGCGTAACGGCATTCGCCTGCGACGCGTCCGCGATGGATTCAAACAATCCCTGCGTCGTCGCGGGATCAGCAACGAGATCAACACTCCGCACCGAAACGATTTTTTCGATCAGGGCCGTCGTATGTTGCCGTTTCACGACGGCTTCGACGTTGTGCGAAAATCCGACGTTTTCCGGGGAGTGTTCGGCATCCCAAAGGAGTTGTTCCGCGATTGAATGTTTGGGATTGAACCAAAAATCGGCGAAGAGCCCTTCGTTTTCCCGAAGATGGACGTTTCGGATCATCCCGAATCGTGCGTGGTAACTTCGCGGTTTTCGGGGATCGCCCTCGGGATGGTCGAGGTTGACTTTGGAGTTTTCGTAAAGCGGGATGGCTTGCCGGAGCGTTTCATTGGGATAATGCCGTCCGTTTCGGCTATTGCATCCGATGATTTTGACACCGAAGATGATACCGGCATCTCGATCGACCTGCACATTATCGGAGTGGACGGTTTCGTAAAGGAATTCAGTCATAGTTCGTATGAATGTTGAAAGATGCCGATACTGTATCACACCGGCGGTTCGCCGGCGTGAGAAGATTGTTTGATGGATGTTCAATCGCTATAATGGAGCGGATGAAAACGTTGCCCTTTGACCGCGATTTTGTCGAAAAAGTTGCCCAACAGCATCCCACACCGTTCTATCTCTACGACGAGCGGACCCTGCGTCGCACCGCCCGAAACTTTATCGACGCCTTCGCCTGGAATGCCGGTTTCAGAGAATACTTCGCCGTAAAAGCCAATCCCAATCCCGCCATTCTCGACATTCTGCGCACCGAAGATTTCGGTGGTGATTGCTCCAGCCTGCCCGAACTCGTGCTTTGCGAACGCGTCGGGATTACCGGCGAAAACATTATGTTCACCGCAAACAACACGCCCGCTGCGGAATACATCAAAGCCCAACAACTCGGGGCAGTCATCAACCTCGATGATATTTCGCACTTCAATTATCTCGAAAAACACCTCGGTTCGCTGCCGGAATTGCTCTCATTTCGCTGGAATCCCGGAAATCTTCGGGAAGTGCAGAGCGTCATCGGCAATCCCGTCGAAGCAAAATACGGATTGACGACCGAGCAAATGTTCGAGGCCTACAAACTGGCAAAACAACGCGGCGTCAAACGCTTTGGACTGCACACGATGATCGCATCCAATATGCTGCAGCCCGAATTTTTCCGCTTTACGGCCAAGACCGGATTTGAACTCATCACGGAAATAGAACGGCAACTGGACATTCAAATCGAATTTTTCAATTTGGGCGGCGGATTCGGCATCGCGTACAGGCCGGATCAAATACCGCTCGACATACACCGTGTCGGAGCGGACATTCAGGAGGAATACGACAATGCCAAAATGTCGCTCAAACTCTGTACGGAGTCAGGCCGATTTATTGCGGCGGAATGCGGCACGCTCATCACGCGGGTCATACACGGCAAAAACATTTATAAGCGTTATGTTGGCGTCGATGCGTGTATGGCAAATCTGATGCGGCCGGGAATGTATGGAGCGTATCATCATATTACGGTGTTGGGCAAGGAAAAATCGCCGCCGACCGAAACGGTTGATGTGGTGGGTTCGTTGTGTGAGAATTGCGACAAGTTTGCGGTGAATCGGGACTTACCGGCGATTGAAATTGGCGATTTGTTAGCGATTCACGATGCTGGGGCGCATGGATATTCGATGGGATTTCAGTATAACGGCAAGTTACGGTGTGCGGAGTTGTTATTGCAGGAAGACGGCGGTGTACGGCGGATTCGCCGAGCGGAAACGCTGGATGATTATTTCGCAACGCTGTGAGGGCCGGGGCATACTCGCGTTCGCGCAAGAGAGGGCGAGCACGAGCCGGGGGTTAGCGCCCTTACAAATTCGGTTTATACTCCCGTAAGTCGCTGAGCCAATTCCGGATCTCCGGCTCAAACTCGCACGCCAAATCGCCCTTGACCAACTGCCGCTGAAAATCCGCCGCACCATCCTTAAATAAATCCGCCGCCTCCGCATTCTCAAATCGCTTCTTCGGGTCCGGAGCAATCAAACTCCGACAAAATCGCATCAATACTTCACTCGTCGCAACCGTCGGCGGTAATATCCGATGCAACTGGTTGGCCAATAACAATCGGCCCTCCACGCCGTTTAACTCCGAATGCGTACTAAACAAACGCCGACCCGATAACATCTCAATCAAAACATATCCCAAACTCGCAATGTCGCTCTGCAGCGTTACTTCCTTGCCTTCCAAAACTTCCGGTGCGGCATACGCCAACGTATAAGGCCGATTCGGAGGCCGATCTTCGATTTCAAATGCCGAACCAATGTCGATTAACTTGACCGTGCCCGTCTGCTTGAGCATAATGTTGGACGGCTTAATATCCCCGTGGACGATCCCAACGCGATGCAGTGCTCCCAAGGCCGCAAGACATTCCCTGATAATCGGGATCGCCACCCCGGGCATCACTCGGGGGTGCATCATCCCGCCCGTTACCACAACACTGTTGATATGCCGTAGCCGAGCAGGCGGGACCTTCTTCTGCAAATAATCCAGCATTTCCTGCTTCAATAATTGGCTCAAATCGAAACCTTCGATCCATTCCATCGACATAAAATGGATTCGGTTTGTCGAATGCCAATTCCGCACCATCAAAAGGTGATCGTGCTGGATTCGGGCAACTTTGGCGGTAATCTTCGCCATATTGTACATTTCATCTTCGTAGAGCATATCGTTTCCGAAACGCTCCGGCGAAAAGATTTTGACCGCGACGGGCAAGACAAACCCATCCGAGCCGCGAAGGTCGCCCAAAAAGACGAAGCCCTGTCCGCCCTGCCCGAGCATATTCTTGAATTGGATGTCTTCGTGCCAATGCGCCCGTTGCGTATCCAGCAATTCGTAGTAATTATTGCGCAACTCTTCGGAGCAGCCGTCGTGCGGCAAGCCCGAATTACCGTGCGTCATCGTTTTTTCGTAGACTGCCGTCGTGGAATCGGCTTGTCCCGGTGCGGGCAGTTCGATATTGTATTTCCGTTTGGTTTTACCCGTGATCGCTCTGGAGCGGTAAAGCGTTTTGAAGTCCGTCCAGAGCGGGCCTTCGCCGCTGATGGGGAACCCAAGCCGTTTTCCGCTGGATGACAGGCAATTTATCATCTGCTGGCCGGAATGTCGGCGATGAATGTTCGCAATGAATATATCCACCACATCGTCGTATCGCCGTCGGGACTGACCGGCGATGTGCGGCGTGATGATCACATTCGGGAAAAAGTCCCAAAGCGGATGATCGGCGGGCAACGGCTCCGGGGCGGCAACGTCCAAGACCGCACCGGCAATGTGATCATCATTCAACGCACGGACTAAATCATCCGTGATGACGATGTCCCCGCGGGCAACGTTGACGAACAGCGAATCCGGTTTCATTTGGCGAAATCGGTCGATATTGAACATCCCGTGCGTGTGTTTATTGAGCGGCAGGGCAAGAATGACCACGTCGGACTGACGAAGCAGGTCGTCGAGCCGATCGGCTTTCCACAGTTCTTCGACGTGGGCGGGTTTGTCGGTGGGATAGAGGTCGGTTGCCAATATCACGGTTTGAAAGGGGGCAAGCACTTCGGCAATGCGGCGACCGACACCGCCGAAACCGACGATTCCGACGGTCAGGCCGGTTAAATCCCGGGTTGGCCGGCGGATGTATTGCCGGTATCCGAGGGCGGTGCTGTCGTGTTGTTCATGCAGACAGGTCGGCAGATTTCGCATCCAGGCGAGGATAAGCCCGAGGGTGTGTTCTGCGACTTGGTCGGCAAGAACGCCGGAAGCGGTTGTCAGGATGATGTCGGAATCGACAACGGAGGGGACGAGACACCAATCCATTCCGGCGGCGGAGGATTGGATCCATTGCAAGCGGTTTTTTTGAACAATTTTTTCCCAATCGACGGGAACTTTAGCATGACCGCAGAAGAAGTCGGCATCGAGGAGGGCGTGGGCAATATCGTTTTGACCGACGTTGACGATTTCGATTTCCGGCCAGGCGGTGCGGATTCGTGCGATGTGAACGTCTTCGATGGGCGTGTCCTTGAAGCAGACGACGAGGTTGGGCATATCCTTATGGTTAGTGGAGAGGCCAAATGCTCTCTGTAGTGCATAGTGTACTCCAAAAGGGAAAAATTGCAATGAAACCAATGTTCATGCGCACGCTAATTTTTCAAGTTTTCCTCAAGTTCTTCTCCTTGCCGGCCGATTCTACGGGTACAGGTTGGACTTTTATCATAATGAAATCCTCATCCGTTTGTCTGTTGTTTGCTTTGGCAATAGGCTGCGCCGCATTTTCGGGTTGCAGCACTGCGGAGACTTCGCAGACCGAGCAACGGGCGGAAGAGGCAAACCAACCCGTTTCCTTTTTGACAGATCTTCATGCCGGTAGGGAACTGGCTCAAAAGAAAAAGAAGCCGATGTTGCTCTTCTTTTCCGTTCCTGACAATATCGGCGGGCAGCGGATGATGGAAACCACGTTCCGCGATGATGAGATCAAACGGCTGGCCGAATGGCTTGTTTGTGTTTATGTGGATGGTTCGGAAGAGCGGGAACTGTGTGAATTGTTGAACATTTCTAGTTTTCCGACGATTATTCTTTCTCATGCAGACGGCACGGAAGTTTGCCGTCTTGAAGGCCGACAGACGCCGGATCAACTTGCCGTACAGATACATATGTTATTGCAGGTCATCGCATCGCGTCCGCAGATGTTTCCGAGTGCGGAGCATCCGCGTGGCCGCAACCTGTGATTCGGTGTGGACTCACCCGGGGGCTTACGCCCCCGGCTCGTGCGCACACTCGTGCGCTTCACCAAGGCATCGGAAGCCAATCAATGAGCGTTTTTTGGACTTCGGCAGCAAACATCGCACGAGTCATCTCCTGAGTAAATGAATCGATCAACGCAACCTCGTTTGCCGAAGCGCCAATTTTGAAACTTTCAATCATTTTCAGAAACTCTTCCTGCAATTCCGCAAGCGTCGGCTCCGGCTGTCCCAAAAAACGAAGATACTCAAAATAAATGTCCCGCCAATAACGCATATCCTCAACTACACTCTGCATCAATGCCGCACGCTGATGCAATTCGCCGGATTCATACTCATGCATCCATTGAAAATAGCGTATCCTTGCCATCAAGTTCAAATTATTTTCCAAATTCGATGGCGTTGCCGGTTTGTTCGTTTGAAAGTAAATGTGAATCTGCTTTTCCCATTGAGGAAGTTCAAATACCGGCCTGTTCGGCGAAAGACGACCGAATTCTTGTTCGGCCCGATCCGTCAAACGTTCGACAAATTCGGGCGAAAAATGCGAAAAATCCCGTAACTGAATGACGCGAACGAGTGTTTGTCGGCTTATGGTTTCCGGTTCCACATTCCAAAAAATGCCTTTTGAGGCAACCGTCCCAAAACATACGGTCAAAAGCAACAGGACAACGAATAGGAGCAATAACCGACGCATAATGGTCTCGGACTGGAATGGTGGATGCCTCTCATTATACATCCCGGCGCGTCCCAGGGCGACGCGGCGTCCCATCGTCATCCCGGCGCAAGCCGGGACCCAGGGAAGCGGTACGCACGCCGTTCGGCTGGGTTCCGGCTTTCGCCGGCGATGCCGCCCGGCGGTCGACTGCCTACCTGGATTCCGGCTTTCGCCGGAATGACGGAAAAATGTCCGTCCCGGCTCGTGCTCCCTACCCTACGTACTGCAGCAAGTTATACAGCCACGGCATCGTCCAAGGATTCCAAGTCGGATATGCCGCCGACATGACCGACAATGCCAAACACAATAACGCAATCGCTCGCGTTATTCCAAATCGGCTAAATTGATCCGCTGCCGCTACCAAAGCGACCGACCACAACGGAGCAAGCCAAAACATCCAACGCAGTGCCGATGTGTTCCCCCCATAATTGCGAAGTTCCTGCGGCAACGATACATAAAATGCAAAAACCACCACACTCGTCAGCAATATGAACAATGCCATACTCCGATACCGACTCGTCAAAAGCCAAATACCAAGCCCGATGAAACTCAAAATCCAAATCGGCGTCAGCGAAAACAATCCGTGATGGCCGACCGACATGTTGAACGCATACGTTCCCTGACACTCTTCGCCGCGGTCGAATCCGCTGGGATTTTTCCAATAACTGTCCCGAACGACGCCGCCCCGTTCATATTCGTAAAAATACCAATCCTGCTGGGAATACGCGGGCATGACCGTTTGATGGGCGATGTAATTCGTGGCAAAATGTGCAGACGCAACGAGCAAGGCCGCCGGGACAAACAGGAACAGCGTTCGGCTCCATTGATTCCAGAAGAGCCATAACGCAATCAAACCGCAAAAGAGCAATGCCGGCTTTTCGCACGCGACCGCGAAGGCCGAAAACAAGCCCGCCAAAACAAAATACCGCCATCGCGTCTCTTGATCATACACGATCCGAACCGCACAGTAAAATGCAATCGCAACGCTCACCATGCCGGGAATGTGATTGTTCAAGGTAACGGCAAACGTCGAGAGAAAAGTGCCAAAACAGATGAAGGCAATGCAGAATACCCGACCCCAGTCGGTGATGCCGAGTCGTTCGATCAGTCGGGCAAGCACAAACCAACCGATGATGAGCGGGATGAGATTGCAGATGACCAGGGTAACACGGACGACGAGATGCGGATGTTCGGCCAGCGTGATTTCGCCGTCGCTCGCCCTGTGCATTACGGCATACGGAATGGCCATCAGGGTCGGCAAAAGCGGCGGTTTGGAGGAATAGAGGTATCCCGCACCTTCGGGCTGATTGGGTTGGTCGCGGTTGACCATATTGTGTTTTACCATGTCAATCGTATCCCAACCGCGGACATTTTGGGCTTTGTCGATGGCGTACCAGACGGTTTCGGTGCGTGTTGTCCCGTCGGGCTGATTGAGGGTGCGTTGGACTCGCATTTCCGGCTCGACGAGAACGCGGATGGTATTCCATCGGCTGCGGTCGTTGGCACTGAAAAAGGGCAGTTCGCGTTTCTCGTTTTCTAAGGCTTGTTGTCTTCGAGTTTCGAGTTCGGCAAGTTGTTCGGCAAACTGCTCTTCGTTTGCATTGTCGGAATCGGAGAATTGTTTTGTCAGTTGTTCTGCGCGTTCGTTGTAGAGGTTGTTAACGGTTGTGAATCGTGATTGTTGGAGGAGTAGGGAGTCGGTTCGGTTCACGGCGGCGATACGGCCGAGCATGAGTCCTGCGGAAATGATGATGAGCAGCGTGTAAATATGTCGGCGAGTGAGCATTTGGTGCGGCGGGGTGATGTTCCTGGAATTGCAATTATACTATGAACTCTCTGCGAGCGCGCACGCGCTTGCCAAACAGGATGACTCCGCGTAAAATACACGCTCCGCCCAAAAGGCCTCACTACTCATTATGCCGAAATCAGAAAAACATAACATCGCGAAAATCCCGCCCGTCTTGGAACGCGTTATCGCCGCCGCAAAAGTTGCCGACGATAATAAAGGACACGATATTCTAGTCCTCGATATCCGCGAACTCACCAAGTCGTTCGACTATTTTCTGATTGTGTCCGGTTCGAGCCGACGGCAGTTGCACGCCATCGGCGATGAAATCCAACGGAAACTCGCCGGCGAAATGGGCGATCACTGTCTCTCCGTTTCGGGACACTCCGAAGGAAAATGGATTGTGATCGACTACGGCGATATTGTCGTCCATCTTTTTGAGCCTGAAACGAGAAAATACTATGCCCTCGAAGAACTGTGGGGAAAAGGAATACACGTCGCGTATTCGTGATTCCAAAACGCACGCATCATCATTCCGGCATACTTTTTTGTCATCCCGGCGAAAGCCGGGAACCAGACATTGCGTGTGATGCCAGTTCCTCTGGGTCCCGGCTTTCGCCGGGATGACAATGTTCGCCGGGATGACAATGTTCGCCGGAACGGCGATGCCCGCCGGGATGACGGTGCCTTCACTCGCTGCCGATTCTGATCGTCTCCTTGTTAATCTGCTCGAGCGTTTCGGCGGGAACCTTCAATCCGCGACGGTCATAAAACATCAACCCGTTACGCTCCGATTCGATGTCCGTGAGTTGATGGAAAAATGCGCCCGCCAAGCCCTGCGTGCGAATCAACCGACGCAATTCGCCATGCATCTGCTCATACCGCTCAACAAAGGAGTCCGAATGCGGCACATCACGGTATCCCCAGGTGTTTTGCGTCCGCTCCTCAACCGGAACCAACTTCACACCCCCAAACAAGCCGATCACCGCCGCTCGATTCGCGTCCGATGCGGGCATCTCCGGTCCCGGAAAGCGATGCGATACGCTAAAATCGCCCAAACCCGTATCCGTCCAGCCGCTTGTTGCATTCACCAGCCGTGATGGGTCAATATCGTAAAGCATTTCGACATAATCCGCAACGTTATGCTGGCCCGCTCCCTCGTTGAATATCGTCCACGCCATAATTGATGGATGATATTGCCGCGACTGGATCATCCGCTGCAATTCCGCGTGAAACTGTTGTTGTGCCTTTGCCGAACGGTTATCGCCGCCCGGCATATCCTGCCAAACGAGCATTCCCCATTGATCGCACCAAAAATACCAGCGTTCCGGCTCGATTTTTTGATATTTTCGGATGGCATTAAACCCCAGCGATTTGGCAACGCGAATATCCATCACCTGCGCGATGTCCGACGGGGCTGTGTAGAGCCCGTCAGGCCAATATCCTTGGTCGACGATCCCCATCAAAAACAGGCGTTTGCCGTTGAGTTGCACAACCGGATACCCGTCGCTGTCCCGAACGATGGCAAAGTTGCGGAATGCAAAATAACTCCCGACCGTATCGACGGGAACGTCTTTATGCAGTAATTGCACCCTGATTTGGTAAAGATGGGGCTTGGGAGACTCCGGCGACCAGGGTTTGACCCCGAATTGATCGAACCGCATCAGCATGGGCCCGTCGCTGCCGCCGAACGATTTCGCAACGGACTGCCCTTCGTCAAAGGCTTCGGCAACCAGCGTTAAATCCTTGCTGGCAACTCCGTTGGGCTCGCTGAGAATCGGCAAGATGGTTACAGTGCCGGAATCGAGGTCGGCATGCATTTGGAGCGATTTGATGTAATTCGGCGGAACCGGCTCGAGCCAAACGGTTTGCCAAATCCCCGTCGATGCGGTATACCAAATCCCCGTCGGGACGGTCGATTGTTTCCCCCGCGGCTGTTCGCCGTGCTCGGAAGGGTCGAAAACGTGAACGACAAGTTCATTTTGTTCTTCCCGGCGGATGTATTGCGTAATATCGAACGAAAAGGGAGAGTATCCGCCGAGGTGTTTCCCGACTTGCTGACCGTTGACGAAGACGATCGCTTCCCAATCGACGGCACCGAAATGGAGCAGGATGCTGTATTCTTCGCTCCAATTTTCGGGAATGGTAAATGTTCGGCGATAGATGCTGCGTTCGGACTGTTGGCCGACTCGGGAAAGGGCGGATTCGACGGGGAAGGGGACGAGAATACGCCGGGAAAAGCCTTCTTGCCGTTCTTTGCTGTCTTTCCAATCCCAGTATCCGTTGAGGTTGAGCCAATCGGCACGGACGAGAGTTGGCCGGGGATATTCGGAATGGACGTTATCGGGCGAGATTTCTTTTCCCCAGGAGGTGATGATTGCGTGATTTCGTGCATCGAATTGCGCATTGGTATTAGCGGCAAAAGCGAAGAGGAGCAGGATGAGGACGGCACGTTGCAGAATCATGTTGCGGTATTGTAATGATTCCGCGGATTCCAGTCAAAGGGAAATTTTGTCAGGGGAATTTGCCGGAGAAATGTTTGCCGGATGCAGGGCGCTTGCATTTTCGCCTGCCGTCGGGTACACTGACGGCAATGATCGTTCCGCTGCATGAACTCGAGCCGAACCAAGAAGCGGATCTCTTCGCTCTGCTCGCCGAAAAGGAACTCACCCGAACAAAAGAAGGAAAACCCTATTTTTGGGTTACTTTCCGCGATGCACACCGAGCCGTCCGCTTTCCCGTCTGGTCGGATACCGCCCTCTACCGCGAAATCAAATCCCTCAAGCCGGGAACCTGCTGCAAACTCCGGGCAATCTATCGAATCACGTCCTTCGGGCCGCAGTTGGAAGTCCATAAAATCCGCATCACCGAAGATGCCGATGCCCAAGATGGCTTCAATCCGATGCTGCTTCGGCCCGCTTCGCCGATTTCCGCCGAAAAAATGTTCGAAGAACTGCATGAATTGGCCAAACTGCACCTCGATAAAAGCAAATTGTACCCACTCGTTCTGCATATTCTCAAAGAACATCGGGAAGTGCTCTTATTCCGCGTTGCTTCCCGGCAGCATCATCATAATTACATCAGCGGGCTGCTCGAGCACACGCTTTCCGTGACGAAAATTGCGATCGCTTTGGTGGAGCATTATCACAAAATGTATCCCGACAAGGCGAAAGACATTTCCCGACCGCTCGTCGTATCCGGGGCGATGCTGCACGACATCGGCAAGGTACGGGAATACGAGTCGGATATTGGTTCGCTTGCACATTCGGCGGTTGGCGAATTGATTGGGCATGCAATTCTTGGTCGGGATATAGTCCGCGAGGCGGCATTGGGACTGGAATTGGAGTCGGCGGAGCAGACGCATTTGGAGCACATTATAGTATCGCATCAGCGATTTGCGGATTGGGGTGCTGCGAAGCCGCCGATGTCTTTGGAGGCGATGATAGTGCATCATGCGGATTCGTGTGATGCGTTGTTGGGTTGTTTTTGGAATACATTTTCGCAGGATGCAACGGAGCAGGAATTGACGAGCAAGAAAAACGTCATTGGCTATCCCTTGCTCAAACCGCAGGATGTGTGAGCACGCACTCTCGCCCCCCGATAGGGGAGTACTTCCTATATTGGACGTTCTCCAGTATAATAATCCGAAACTTCACCGGCCCTACCCGATGGCAAACGATACCAATTCCTGCGATTGCTCCTGCAACTGTGCCGATCCGCTGCCGCTATTCCAAGTCGGCAACGAACAACTCGACTCGCTCGACCTCAAAGTCGCCCTCCTCACGCAAGGAATCTACGTCCACGATGCCGTCTACCAAAAATTCGACAAAACCTGCCGACTCTCCCAAAATCTGTACAGTTGCAATACGATGTTCATCGCCGATCGGCTGCCGATCTACATCGCCCGAACGGAAACTGCCGCATCCCCATTCCACCTGGCCGTCCGAAACGACAAGCCCGTTGTCCTCTACAATGACGAATTCGTTACCGAAGTCGAATTCGCCCCCAAACCGGACTTTTATTCCCATAAAACATCCGCCGGGAATCTCTACGGTCAACTGGCCATCATCCAAGGTTGGGATATTCTTTCATTTCCGTATCTTTGGCCGTGCGGCATCGCCGTCGGGGGCCACCCCTGCCGGTTTTGCCATTGCGGCAACGCGACCCTGCAAGCCGTCGGTGCGAAACAATGGAACGGTTTTGAGTACCGTCCTGAAGAAATTGCCGAAATTGTCCAATACGCCGTCGAGGCTGACCCAAAAGTCCAACTCCTGCAACTCACCGCCGGCTCCACGTTTGATGCCGATGCGGAAATCGACCGATATGTTACAATTTTACAAGCGATCGACAAAGCCGTCGGCCTCGACCGCTGTCCGCCATTCATTTTCTTGACGCCGCCGAAAGACATTCGCCTGCTCGATAAACTCTTCGATGCAGGCGTCGGCAAAATCGCCTGCGACTTGGATGTTTGGAGCGAAACGCTTTTTGACGCGTATTGTCCGGGCAAAACGAAACAGACCTCCCGACAACGGCATTTGGATGCGTTGTTGTATGTTGCGGACAAATACGGGCCGAATCGGGCTTGTAGCGTGTTCGTTGCCGGTTTGGAGCCGATTGACAGTTTGCTCGCAGGTTTTACTTACCTTGCCGAACACGGGATCGTGCCGCTTCCTTCGCCGTGGATGCCTTACGGAGTGAGTGCGCATGGACTTCCCGACCCGCCGGGATTGGATTATTATCGTACGATGCGTCGGGAAACGGCAAAACTGTATATCGAGCACAATTTGGTCATTTCGTGTACCGTTGGTTCCAGCGTGTGCTTGAGCAGCGATATTTGGCTACGCCGAACGCTGCTGGCCGGATGACAAAACATACCCCTTAACCCCTTTAACCATGAAAACTACCCTAACGAAAACTTTCCCTATGAAAACAACCCTAAAACCTTTTCGAGCGTTCACGCTCGTTGAATTATTGGTCGTCATTGCCATTATCGGCATGCTCGTTGCATTGCTTCTTCCGGCGGTGCAGGCCGCTCGCGAAGCCGCCCGGCGGATGCAATGCACGAATCACCTTCGGCAACTCGGGATTGCCGTGCATAATCACGTCACTACCCACGGCATTATGCCAGCGGCGATGACGGCAACGATCCCGGATAACGTTCCCGTCGACTCGAACAATCCCGAATCGCAAATCATTGCCGCTATGTTGCCGCAACTTCGGCAATTTAACGCGAACTATTTTTGGAGTTGGTCGGCACTTGCCGAATTGAGTCCGTTTTTGGAGCAAACGAACATCTATAACACGATGGAACTCTTGCATCCGACGTTTCTGATGAATATGCAGACGGGCGAATCCCCGATCACGCAGGCTAATCGGGAAGCCTTTGGGGTAACGGTCGGCCTATTCCTTTGTCCGACCGATGTGCGGCAGCCGGTTGCGAGCACCGCATACGATGTGGACAATCCCGGCCCGACGAATTATGTGTTTTGCACCGGGTCCGGTATTTCGCGGGATGGCGGCAATGACGCTCTTGGTCGGCTATGGAATACCGACGGGGCTTTTATGGCCCGAAACCGTCTATCGCTCGGTGCATTGACCGACGGGACGAGCAATACCGTTTTGGCCTCGGAGAGTATACTCGGTGCAGGGGCGGCGACGACGGCAACCAGGCCGACGGACCCGAGAGCGGAACGGCTGAATTACGCTTGGGTCAACAACGACGGGGCCGTTTCTTCGGCCCGCGGGCTTACCGAAGCGCTTTGCAACGATGCGGCAATGTGGAATCAGCAGTACCCGAGGGGGTTTTCGTGGGCGACGGGCGAGTACCGGACCGGCTCTTATAACCATTATATGCTTCCGAACTCGCGGACGCTGGACTGCATCGCCAATACGCCGATGCAGGGATTTGGCGAAGAGGCATTCACATCGCTGGGCTTGCGTGCGGCACGGAGTTTTCATCCCGGCGGGGTGAATGTTGTGTTTGGCGATGGTTCCGGCCGATTCGCAACGGATTCGGTCGCGTTGGAGGTATGGCGAGCGGCAGCGACCCGTGCTGGCGGCGAAGCGATGGGACTGTAGGGCACTTGCTATACCGCACCACGCAGGGCATCAATCAACTCCTGAATCATCTGCGGCGTGTGCGTGGAGAAAACCGCAACCCGCAGCACCCCCTGCGAGCCCAAGCCTGCATTGCGGGGGATGTATGCAATCAATATACCGGACTCCGACAGCCGTTTCTGCAATCGACGCATATTCCCCGACGACCCCAGCGTCAAGATCACCGAGGGCAGCGGCGAATCGCCGACTTCCAAGCCGATTCGCCGCAGTCCCGAACGGAGCAACCTGACGTTTTCCTGCAATTTTTGCCGCAGCGTCGAGTCGGTCAAAATCGAGAGCGATTTTGCCGTCGCCGCCGCAATCGGGCTGGCCGGCGCACTCGCTCCAAAATAAACTGCCGACCAATCTTTGAGCCGCTGAATAAAGGATTCGCTGCCGGGGATCGTTCCGCCGCTGCCGCCGACCGCCTTGCTTAGCGAAAACGTCAAATACGTCCGCACCGAGCCAACGGTTGGCATGTCGAAACCGAGATCATCCATCAAATCCGTTGCCGTCTGGTTGACGGTTTCGGTATTCAATCCGAAGTGTTCCAAAGTTCCCCGACCGGTTTCGCCGAGCACGCCGAATCCGTGTGCATCATCGACCAAAAGCGATGCGCCTTCGTAATGCGTCAAAAGATCGGAATACTCATCCAGCGGCGCGATGGTCCCGTGTTGCGAAAAAACACCGTCGGTCAGGATAATCGGACGCTCATGCAGTTGCAAGTTGGTTTCGAGTTTTTCGCGAAGGTCTTCTGCCGAACGATGCTTGAAAGTAATGGGTTTGCGTTTTGCCCCGCGAAGTTTTCGGACGGCGTCGAACAGGGAATAGTGAGCGGCTTCGTCGATGAAAATCCGGTCGAACGTTTTTTCGAGCGATTCGAGCAGGATTTGATTGGCGACGTAGCCGGATGCGGTATAGAGTGCGTGGGAAGTCCCGAGCATTTCGGCAATACGGCGTTCGACTTCAAAGACGGGCGGGGAGGTGAAAGCGGTCCGTGTTGTTGCGGTGCCGACACCGTAGCGGAGGACGGCTTCGCAGGTCGCGGCGAGGACTTCGGGATCGGCTTGGAGTCCGAAATATCCATTCCCGCCGAAGTAGAGATACGCTTTACCGGCCACGGAGATCATCGCATCGGGCGGGCCGTCAAAACTGAACGTTTCTTCGATTGCGGCTTGCGTTGCGGATTTTGACATAGAGGCGGGCCGTTCCGGCGGGTCTTGGATATAGATATTTCGCATGGACAAAGAATACGGATTTTTCGATGTCCTGGCAAGATGAGTTCGCCCCTGCGACGCTCAAAATTCCCGGGACAGCGAAAAATTGTATCCCACACTAAATGGACGCTCGCCGAGCGAAATCGGGAGGATGAACGCATTCGTACTCGTCAATTTGCCGAATACCATCGGCAAGCCCAACGCCGCCGTCAATGTCGATTCTCCCGAATGCAAATTGCTGACGAAAATCCCGTCCGTGTCGCTCGACGAACTGAAACTCGGCGAGCCCTTCGTTACCAGAGCATAATTGAACTCCGCAAACGCTCCGACTCGGCACGGACGCTTGCCGCGATCTGCTCGGTAGAGCCAATGACCCAACTGCAAACCCGCTCGAAAAACTTCCTGACCGTTGGCCGATACGGAATTGCCGCCGTACGACAACTCGTACTTTTCAATCGGCACGTCGTACTGCAACACGAACTGTCCGAACATCCTCTTATCGGGATGCCATTGAATGCCGACGAACGGAACCAAATAATACACATCATTCCGCAATTCGGAAGTGGCATCCGGCTGCCAATTTTTGGCCGTCGGCACGCTCACACCCCCGCCGCAGGCAATCGTCCACTGCATATTCCTGGAAAACACATGCTTGAGAAATACCGAAATGTTGCCGAGTTCCGCGGATGTTACGGCATCGCTTTGGCCTGAGCCAAATTGATAGAATACCGGCAACCGCAATTCCACCGAGTTCCCCTGCAGGATTTCCGCTTCCAGGCCGAAGGAAAATTGTTCGACGCCGCGGCTTTCTCCGTTCAGGGAAACCGCATTATTCCAGTGCCGAAAGTCGGCCCACGTTCGGGTTTGTGCAGCGGCATTGAAGTATTCCGCCACATTGGGCCGCGACATCAGCATCGTCGGCAACGTGAATTGCATTGTCGAATCGCCGGTCGTCCCGACGGAATAGCCCGGCAGCCAAGCACTGCCGCCGAGCATATTTGGAGCGGCGGACGGCTTCGCGTGCTGGCGACGCTCGCTGCCGCAGATGAGGCATGTAGGACAAAGGCAAGGCCAGTTCTTGCCGACATTGTCCCAGCAGTCGGTATCATCCGGCGTGTCGAAAAGTTGTATTTTTTCATGGTGAACGGGCAAGGGAGCGATTCGCTCGGGCGGCGAGGGGGTTGTTCTTGGCAGCACGATGTCGAGTTCCCGTGGTGCTTCGGGCGGCAGTGCATTTACTCTTGACGGCACGATCTCGGGTTCTTGCGGCACTTCGGGCGGCAGTGCATCTACTCTTGGCGGTGCGATCTCGGGTTCTTGCGGCACTTCGGGCGGCGGTGCGTTGAATCTTGGCAGCAGGATCTCGGGTTCCCGTGGTGTTTCGGGCGGCAGTGCGTTGAATCTTGGCAGTACGATCTCGGGTTCCCGTGGTGCTTCGGGCGGCGGAAGGATGTTGAGCGACATTTGGACGATCGGATGGGCCAAGTCGGTAACGGGCGCGCGGACTTGGACAATTCTGCCGCCTTGTATTTCGTTCGGATTTGTGGTATTATTTCCGAACAGCCATTGCAGGTCATCCTCGCTGGGTTTTCGATAGGCTTGTACGATACCGGTCGAGTCGACGTTTGTTTCTCCGAATACGGCATTGCTGAAAAGCGGGGCGAAACAGAGTAAAATGACGGCAAAATGGCGATATGTCACAGTTTTTTCTCCAACTATTCAAATCGGACGCCGGAATGGAGTCTAGGCTTCGGTATCTCAATCGGCGGCAATTTGGAGAATCTATAACGATTTTTCCGAAAATGACGATTCTGTGCAAGGGCACGAGCCTCACGCGCAAGAGCCGGGGGCGTTAGCCCCCGGGTTCGACATATGATATTCTTTGATAGACCCACCCGGGGGCTTACGCCCCCGGCTCTTGCGCGCGAGGCTCTTGCTCTTGCACTTGTTTATACTACACGCCGATGACGGCATCGAATTTGCATACCCGTGCACACTCGCCGCACTTGATGCACTTGTCCGCATCAATTTTATGCGGCACCTTCCGCTCGCCCGTGATCGCATCCACCGGACACTTTTTGATGCATGCCGTACAACCCTTGCACTTGTCCGCCAAGATTTCCGGCTTCGCCAACTCCTTGCACTGGCCCGCCGGACATCGCTTCTGGAAAATATGCGCATCCAACTCCTCGCGAAAATGATTGATCGTCGAAAGTACCGGATTCGGTGCCGTCTTGCCCAACGCACACAACGACCCCTTCGCAACCGTATGTGCAACCTGCTCCAACAGGTCTACCGTTTGCTGCGTTCCCTCGCCCGCAATCACATCATCCAGCAAAGCCAACATCTGCTTCGTTCCCTCTCGGCAAAGCAGACATTTCCCGCAGGATTCATTTTGCGTAAATTGCATAAAGAAGCGAGCCATCTTGACCATACAGGTTCCTTTGTTGATCACAACGAGTCCGCCGGAGCCGACCATCGCGCCCACCGAACGGAGCGAATCGAAGTCCAACGGCAAATCAAGATGCTTTTCCGTCAAGCATCCGCCGGACGGCCCGCCAATCTGCATCGCTTTGAACATATCGTTCGCGATGTTTCCGCTATTGTCAATCACCCCGCCGCCAATATCGAAAATAATCTGGCGAGGCGTCGCCCCAAACGGCACCTCAATCAAGCCCGTATTGACGACATGACCGGTCAATGCAAAAATTTTCGTTCCCGGCGAGCCTTCCGTCCCGACTTGGCGGTATTTTTTGGATCCTTCCAGGATGATATACGGGACGGCCGCCAAAGTTTCGACGTTGTTGATGATTGTCGGCTTGCCCCACAGTCCCGATTGGGCCGGGAACGGCGGTTTCGGCTTCGGCATCCCGCGGTCGCCTTCGATGGATGCGATCAATGCCGTCTCTTCCCCGCAAACGAATGCTCCGGCCCCTTCCATCAGATGAATGCGGAACGGTTTGCCCGTCCCGAATATGTTATCGCCCAAAAACCCGAACGCTTCCGCATCGGCCAAGGCTTTCCGCATCCGCTGAACGGCCAGCGGATACTCCAAGCGGACATAAATATAGCCTTCGGTTGCCGCGATTCCCCGAGCGGCAATCATCATCCCTTCGATGATGCAATGGGGATTGCCTTCCATCACGCTGCGGTCCATAAAGGCACCGGGATCGCCCTCATCCGCATTGCAGATCACATACTTGACGGGATTGTTTTCCTTGAGGGCGAACTTCCATTTTCTGCCGGTGGGGAACCCGCCGCCGCCTCGGCCCCGCAAGCCGGAAGCATCGACTTCATCGCAAACGGCTTCGGGCGTCATTTCAGTCCAAGTGCGTCGGGCGGCTTCGTAACCGCGGTTGCCGATGTACTCGTAAATATCTTCCGGCTCGAAAATCCCGCAGGCGTGCAGCGTGATGCGGTGCTGCTGCTTGTAGAAGGGTATATCTTTGTGGCCGTGGCAGCGTTGGTTTTGGTGTTGCCGGTCGACGTAAAGCAGCCGGTCGACGATCCCGCCGCTTTTGACGGTTGTGTTGACAATTTCCTCGACGTCAGCCACGCGGACGTTGGTATAGAGGATGTCTTCCGCGTCGATATTTTCGGGATCGAGGTTGATGCTGAGCAACGGGCCCTGCTGGCAAAACCCTTGGCAGCCGCTTTTGGAGAGTCGGGTGAATGCCTTGCCGGTGGCGGCACACTTCCCGGTGGCACAGGATTCGTAATCGAGGGTGGTTTTGACGTTGACTCCGGTCTCTTTAATTTTTTGTTCGAGTGCCTGAAAGACTTCGATGGCTCCGCTGGCGACGCAGCCGGTTCCGGCGCAGATCACGATGCGGCGGTCGGCATCTTTCATGGCATTGTGAAATTTATCGGAGCAACCCTGGAGAAATTCTTTGGTAACTGTCATTGATGGTGTGGAGATTAACCTTATTTTGATGGGAAACGACAAAACACCCCGTCATTGTCCATTTTTCAAGGGAAAAGTCAAGAGACCGGGAGAACGACACAGGTAGGCAACCGACCGCCGGGCGGTTGCGTCGGCGCAGCCGACTGGATGGCTCAAAATGCGGAGTACCGCAGTTGCCGCCCGGCGGTCGGCAACCTACCTTATTTCGGCAACCTACCTTTCCCCCTGCATTACGCTATAATCTAACGGCAACGAACGGAAAACCCATGCAGGAACAGTTCTATGACCTCGTCAGTGGCCGAAAAACAGGCATTTCGGCAAGCATCCTTCGCTCCGCTCTGCGGCTGCTCGAGTTCCCTTACAGTACGGTCATCGCCTGCCGAAATCTGCTCTACGACAAAAATATCTTCGCCACGCATCACTTGCCCGTCCCGATGATCTCCGTCGGTAATCTCACGCTCGGCGGTACGGGAAAGTCCCCTATGACCGCCTGGCTCTGCCAACATTTTCTCGAACAGAACCTCCAACCCGGACTGGTCAGCCGCGGTTACGGCAAAGGAAAACACAATACCAACGACGAATTCCTGGAAATGTCGCACCGCTTTCCCGCCGTTCCGCATCTCCAAAATCCACATCGGGCAACGGCAATCCAGGAACTGCTGCGAGCCCAGCCCGTCGATGTGCCCGTCGATGTGATTGTCCTGGATGATGCCTTCCAGCATCGCCAGGTTGCGAGAAACCTGGACATCGTGCTGCTCGATGCGACGGCACCGTTTGGATTTGGACACATTTTCCCCCGCGGTACGCTTCGCGAACCCGTCGGCGAACTCCGCCGAGCGGATGTCGTTTTGCTGACCCGAGCGGATTTGGTTGATGAAGCCCAACGGCAAGAGATTCAGCAACGGGTATTGGCCATCAATCCGAAAATCGTTTGGGGCGAAACCGTTCACGTCCCGACGGCACTCATTTCGCCGGATTCAACGTCGGAGGCGATTGAGTCCATTCGCGGGCGGTCTGCGTTGGCATTTTGCGGGATCGGCAATCCGGCGGCATTTCGGAAAACGTTGGAGCGTTGCGGAGTGGAAATCGCGAAGTTGATGACGTTTCCCGACCATCACCGCTACAGTGCTCGCGATGTAGATGGCATACTGCGGACGGCTCGGGAACTCGGCACGGACCTCATCCTCTGCACGATGAAGGATCTGGTGAAATGGGACGCGACGGCTGCCACAATAGGAAAGGTAGGCACCCGACCTTCAGCAGCCGAATCGCACAAGGTAGGCACCCGACCGCCGGGCGGGTGCGTCGGCGCAGCCGACTGGAATGCTCAAAATGCGGAGTACCGCAGTTGCCGCCCGGCGGTCGGCAACCTACCTTCAGCACCCGGCAGTCGGCAACCTGCCGATTGCGAAACTTGCAGTTACCCTGCCATCCGGGCGGTATTGATTGAAATCCAATTCACGCAGGGCGAATCCGCCGTCCGCGAGTGCATCGACTCACGCGTGCGTCCCTAGCCCGCTCGCAACTTGAAGCGCCCGACCATCTTCTGCAAATTCGTTGCCATTCCCGACATCTGCTGTGCCGCACTCGCCGATTGCTCCGCCGAGGCGGTATTCGATTGCGTGGCGGCATCAATCTGATGCAAGCCCGAAGTGATCTGCCCCACCCCCTGCGCCTGCTCATTACTCGCGACGGCAATGCTCGCGACCAAATCCGTCGATTGCTTGATCTGCTCGACAATCGTATCAAACACGCCCGAGGTATGCGAGGCGATTTCGTCGCCCCGAACGATTTCCTGACTGCTCTTTTCAATCAATTCCGCCGTTTCCCGTGCCGCTTTCGCACTCCGCGATGCCAAATTCCGCACCTCCTCGGCAACGACCGCGAATCCCTTCCCGTGCTGTCCGGCCCGAGCGGCCTCGACTGCGGCATTCAGCGCCAACAAATTCGTCTGGAATGCGATGTCATCCACCACCTTAATTACCCGTTGGATTTCATTGGAGTTTGCCGTAATTTGGTGCATTGCCGTCGTCATTTCGAGCATGACGGCCTGCCCCTCGGCAGCGACTTTGCTCGCTTCTTTCATCAAATCCCGTGCCTGCGTTGCTCCGCCGGCATTCTGCTTCGTCGAACTGCTGATTTCGCTCATCGAAGCCGTGATTTGCTGCAAACTCGCGGCCGTCTCCTGGGCTCCGTTGGAAAGATTTTGCGATGCAAGCGAGACTTCGTTCGCCCCCGTCGCGACCTGTTGAGCGCTTTCCCCAATTTCGATCATATCCGCATTGATTTCCGTGAGCATTTTGTTAAGATTGATGTTCATCGAATCCTTATCGCCGCGAACTACCGCTTCAATGTCGTAGTTGCCGTCTGCCAAATTGCTGGCCAACTTCTCCACGCTTTGGAATTGATTGATAATCTGATTCACCGCCATAGCCAGGTCGCCGACTTCGTCTTTCCGCTCCACGTATTCCTTCGGAATTGCAACCGTTACATCCCCCTCCATAGCAAGAACTTCGATGGCGTGTGTCGCTTCGGAAACCCCGCGGGAAATGTTCCGGCTGATGACATATGCCAGCACTAAACCCACGATTACGGCAATGACGGAGATCACTTCGATAAGCAGAACCATCATCGCATCGTTGCTGGCACTTTGTGTCCGCATGGCCTGCGTTTTGCCGTGCAGGCTGGTCATCAGATTGTCCAAGATTTCGGCCATTTTGGCATAATCCGCACTGTGTGCCGTCAGGATCGCGCCTTGCCGAGCCATCATATCCAAGATCGTGTCCAAATACTGGCCCCATTCTTGGACGGCAACAATGGTATTGCCGATCATCCGCTGCAATTCCGCATCTTCAATGGTTCGGCTAACTTCGCCAAGATGATTCGTCAAGACCGAACCGGCAACTCGGGTTTCATCGACGATGGCCCGTTGGGCTTCGGGGTCGGGCGTAGCCCGTATGCGGTAATATCCACGCCGCAGGTTCTGCACATTGACCATACATTCTTCCAAATCGAGGAGTAATTCGACGAGTTTGAGGTCCACCTTGCCGTCCTGCGTTGTCGAATCGAGCATTGCATTCTTGGCAAAAGCCATACATGATTCCAGGGACTCCACGGAGCGGTTGCCGGTAGTGATAAATTGGTCTTGGAGTTGGACGCGTTCGGTTTCCAGTCGAAACCATTCATTGTCCTCGCTTAGAAATTTTTGATAGAGTGCCGTCAGTTCGGCAAAGCGTCGGGTATCCTCGGTATCGAATTGGCTTTCAACTAACTGCTCGATGGCTTTGATTTCCGCGTCGGTTTCTTGCCTGCGTTGTGCTGCACTGACATCTTGAAAGAGGACTCCGAGTGAAGCGTGAACCATGGCTTCGCTGGTACATTGGTAATAGTGCTGCATTTCAAAGAGAAGGTCTTTCGCGTGGACCATGTCTTCCGTCGAGTTCTTGCTTCTGTGCAGGGCATAGTACCCGACGGCAGCCGTTGTGATGAGAAGGGCGAGTACGATGATGAACCCGGCCGTTAATTTCGTCCCGATTTTATAACGGTTTAGCATAGTCTACTCCTTATTGAGCGGTTAGGGGGTTAGTGAAACTACCGAAAATATTCTCTTTTGGGGGAAAGTTTTGGCGACGGGAAGTGCCTCATTCCCCCATTAAGTAGCGAAAAAAGATAAAAATCAGTGCGCGTTGGTCGAGGACTTTTTTATTACGCCGTGAGAGCACGGACACGTAGGCATTGTCTTGCAGTAGTTGAAAGTGCTTGACGGCTGGTCCGCAGTGTGGAGATGACCATTCCGGCATCAGTGAGGCTTTGCGGAATTGGGAATTCTTGTTGCCGTAAGTCGTTGCTGAGCAAGGACTTACCCTCCCCCCCCTCCTCCCCCCCCTGTCCCTGCCCTTACCTGCCAGGCCTGTTGCGGTGCGAGGTACATTCACTCTGTTCTACTT
>Ga0099364_10002886_pt1 | contig 27166 bp, 27 predicted proteins | sample TergutTh196P3_FD_73070 | JGI IMG/M metagenome (GOLD analysis project Ga0099364, IMG submission 73070) | Microcerotermes parvus P3 segment gut microbial communities from Pointe-Noire, Republic of the Congo - Th196 P3 | ecosystem: Host-associated > Arthropoda: Insects > Digestive system > Gut ... | reverse complement strand
AAATTTTGTAATTATTTCATACATATCATAATTGGAATAGAGTTGTCGGCAACTCTATCGGGGTAGACAGAAAGCCTAAGCATCCCAATAAATTTTTACAAAAATAATACATTTTTCCGGTTTTGAGCATTGACATATCGTATGCTTATATGTATATGATATTATCATGCATCTTTATACTATAACTTTTCGGGCAATAAATGAAATGAATTATCATATCGGCAAAATATTGTTGGTCGCAGGAATCATAATAACAATCCTTGGATTAATACTTACTTTTGGAGAAAAAATTGCAATACTGAAATATTTCGGCAAGTTGCCGGGCGATATCCGAATAGAAAAAGACAATTTTTCATTTTATTTTCCTATTGCTACTTGCATAGTTTTAAGCATAATCATTACTGTAATATTAAAAATAATTTCCAAGTTTAGGTAAATCTCTTGGAAATTTCCGCTGCAAAAATGATGTCTAAAACAGACCGCTGTATCAAGAGAATCAAATGAAAAAATTGTTAGTTATACCTTGTTTTCTCTGTTGTATGCAAATGAATGCATTTTCTCAAAGCGTTTATACCCTTGACCTGAAAAAAGACCTGTTCATAGGAGCTCTGTCGCTTGGAGCAGGCATAACCCCTTTTCTTATAAAAAATGAACCGGAAAATATGCCCGGCATATTAAATAAAAATAGAGTAAATAATTTTGACCGGCCCTTAATGTTTTCACATAACAGACCTTTGGATTTAATCAGCGATTATGCCCCATTCGGCTTGGCTTTGCTGCCCGCCATTTCGGTTATACCCAATATAGAACATACAGATGTAGTTTTAACTTATTGCATTATGTATAGCGAAGCCTTATTGCTTACATATGGAACGGTATTTTCATTAAAAAGCGCCATAATTCGTTACAGGCCATACATGTATGCCAATGGCGTTCCCAGCGGAAAAGAAAAGGATTATTATAATAGTTTTCCTTCAGGGGCTGCATCATTTGCGTTTTTAAGCGCAACATTTTTAAGTACGACGTTTTCTCAGGAGTTTCCCGAATCAAAATGGAAATTTCCAATAATATTCGGGAGTTATACATTGGCGGTCGCAACAGGCGCGATGCGTATTTTAGCCGGAAGCCATTTTTTAACGGACGTTTTAGCCGGAGCGGCAATAAGTTCAATATATGGCTGGCTGATACCCTGGCTGCATTTAAGGAACAATAATGACAAATTGGCGTTAATCCCTATTGGGAATGGAATAATGGTTTCACTACGATTTTAGAAAGATAAAATTATTAATTATAGCTCCAGTTTTTGCCGCACATCCCTTACTTTTATGATTAATTCGTACAGTCTTGCCGGGTCAGCGCCGTAAAAAACATTGTCGTACCTGATCAAGGCAAGAGGGCCGCAGGCTCCCTTAAATTCGTATTCATTCGGCATGATATAATCCTTTTGGCCGACTGCGCCTATGTACAGGCCCGATGGTCTTTTGACGACTATTTCATCCTGAAAAATTTCAACATCTTCTATATCTTTGTAGCGTTGAAAGTCTTTTCTTGCTTTTGTTTTAAAGGTAAACCTTGAGAGACTCCAATTGCCGGTATTGCCTGACATGTAAAGCACGCTGTCCTCCCTAAGATACAGTTTTGACGAGGCCATGCGTATGTTTGTCGCAACGACCTGTTGTCTTTCCATATCTATAACATTAAAATTATAAGAACCGGCTACGCCTAAGAGCACTCCCAGGTTGTTGCCTGCTACATGCATATACGAGTTGAACAATCTGGGATATGGGGGAGTAAAGGTGTTTTTCACAAGGAGTTTCCCCTCATTGTTTTCAGAAGCTGAATATATTTTATTGTTTTTAAAATAATATACAACGCCTCCCGATACGGCAAGTGTCAGTACTTGTTCGCGTTTTGTCCCCGCATTGATGCGCTTTTTTAACTTTCCGTCCCAGCCAAAAACAAAAATGTCAACACCGTCGCTGAATACGACATTAGTATCGTCAACAGCCCTCATGTTGTTCATGTCGTTGTTTTGCATTTTAAAGGTGCCTTTCTGAGGGTAAACTATATCAATGGTTGTACCGTTTTTTTCCCATAATATTTCTGTATCGCAATATATTTCCTTGCCCGAAAAGGTTTGCGATGAAATTGCAAACAAAAGAAGTCTTTCAAGTTGTTCAGCGGCCTCAACGTTTCCCTCAGATGCCTTTTTTAAGGCTATATCGAATTGCTCGTCAGGCGTTTTTGAACAACTTGTAAACTGTAAAAATGCTGCTAAAAAAAATAATGTGACAATCTGATATGGAAAGTTTTTATTTGACATGTAAATCTCCGTTATTGCTTTTTACCCAAAGATTGTTTGGCTTTAATTTTTTCAATAGCTTTGTTGACAAAGCCTCCGTCATAAAGTTCAATTTGCTTAGACGTAGCTTCATTTTGCGCCTTCATATTGAAAGAGGATGTAGTAATATACAATCCTTTTTTAAATTTTCCGGATACCATCCGTTTGTCGAGTTCGTTCAAGTTCCTTTCCGTTACTTCAGATACAGCGCGGTTAAAAAATATCAGTACCGGAGGGTCTCCCATCCTTTTACTGTTAAAGGTTTTGTACAGATATTCATTTACCGAGATGCGCTCTTTTGAAATAATGGTATAATTAAAAACCGATATAATTTCATTAACGTATTCCTGAAGTTCTTCCGGATGCATTGAAAGCAGTTCCATCAGATGTTGATTGCTGCCGATGTTTCTATAGATATTTACCTTGTTTTTTACATCTTTGAAGTTAGGATTGATTTTGTATATGCTTTCCCATATGGTTATAGCATCTTTGATTCTCGACTTGATTTCGTAAGATTCGGCCAAGAGGTACCTGTAGGTCAATCCTTCTTTTGTACTGTCATGCAGTTTGTCAATACCCGGTTCAAGACATTCTATAACTTCCTCGTAGTGTTCCTGATCAAAATAAATCTCGCCAAGCATTCGAAGGCTTTGTACATGAAAGTCGTTGTCTCCTTTTGATTGCATAAACATATTTATGGCTCTATCATAATTCTTTTGCAATTTATAGATTGAACCCAAGTAAAATTTAGCTTCTACATTGTTTGTATCGTTTTCTAAAGATTCTAACAGAAAATGTTCGGATTTTTCGTAGTCGCCGTTAAAAAACATACTTATTCCTAATGGCAGCAGGTATGGAGAAGGCTGCGGCCCATTTGTGACGGCTTTTAAGAGATATTCTTGGGCTTTCGGATAGGTATGCTTGTTGTACATGGCCATACCCATGCGCATATTGGCCTCAGCGTTTTCAGGCTCAAATGCAAGAATTACACGATATTCTTCTATTTCTTTCGGAAAATTGTTGGTAGCCTTATACATCTCGGCAAGATGGTAATGCACATCAAGTTCATCAACATGGGCTCTGAAATCCGACACGGTAAGAATTCCGTTAAGTTCCGATATGGCAAGCAAATACTGCTTTTGTTCCATCAATATTTGCGCTCTGACGTAACGCGCCCTTACATTGTCTTTGTGTTTTTCAAGAACGCTTCTGACAATATCGGCAGATTCATTGAGCATTCCCTGTTCAAGCAGTTCCTCTGCCTTTTTGAGTTTATCCGGAATGCGGAGGCTGTTAATTAGCATAAGCACAACCGGTGTTGAACACAGAATGAATATAATTCCGCCAATTACATATATCATTAAATTACCTCGTTATAATTATCGTCCTTATTCTATTTAAAGTAAAATTTACTTGCCCATAGAAGTATTTTTTTTAATCATGCCCACAATAACAATTGAGGTAGATATGACTGAAAACAAAATAACCATTTACGATACAACTTTAAGAGACGGCTCGCAAGGCCCTGGAATAAGTTTCTCTGTTGATGATAAATTGCGCATAGCCTATGCTCTCGACAGCCTCAAAATAGATTATATTGAGGGCGGATGGCCGGGTTCAAATCCAAAAGACGATCTGTTTTTTGAAAAAATCAGAGAAAAAAAACTCTCTCACGCTAAAATAGTGGCCTTTGGTTCAACAAGAAGAAAAAACACTACATGCGACGACGATTCGCTTATTCAGTCCCTTATAAATTCGAAACCGGACCTTATCACGATATTTGCCAAAACGTGGGATTTTCATGCGACAACGGCTCTGGGCATATCGCCTGAGGAAAACCTCGCATTAATACGCGATACGGTCTCTTATATCAAAAAGAAAGGATTTACGCTGTTTGTGGACGGCGAACATTACTTTGACGGATTCAAATCCAACAAGGAGTATGCGTTAAGTGCGCTTGAAGCGGCCTTTGAGTCAGGCGCCGACATGTTCGTACTTTGCGACACCAACGGCGGAACGCTCCCGCACGAAACGACCGCCATAGTCGAAGAAACCATGAAGCGGGCAAAAGGGCCTATAGGCGTACACTTTCATAACGACACCGGAGTAGCGGTCGCAAATTCAATACTATCGGTTTTGGGCGGCGCCGTCTCAGTGCAGGGGACTATCAACGGCTACGGCGAACGTTGTGGCAACTGCGATCTTATCTCCGTGATACCCAATCTGGCTTTAAAAATGGGCTACAAATTTCCGGCTGCCGAGACATTAGTGCGCTTAACCGAGGTCAGCCGCTTTGTCAGTGAAACCGCTAACCTTGCGCACCCAACCAATATGCCCTTTGTCGGGAGCGGGGCCTTCGCCCATAAGGGAGGCATACATGTTTCTGCCTTGCAGAGAGACACCAAAACCTATGAGCATATAGACCCTGCTCTTGTAGGGAACTCAAGGGATGTTATATATCCGAACTTTCGGGCAGAAGTAATATAGAATTTAAGGCAAAGGAACTTGGAATAGACATAAGCAACGATGCTTCGCTTTCCAAGAACATTCTTGACAAGGTTAAGGAAATGGAAGGCAAGGGATTTCAATTTGAGGCCGCCAACGGTTCGTTTGAGCTTATGATACGTGAAGCCGCAGGCGACTACTCCCCGTTTTTTGCCTTGGGCGGTTTCAGGGTCATTACCGAAATGGATGCACACAACAGCATGAAGTGCGAGGCGACCATTAAGGTCAATGTCGACGGCAAAGAAGAGCATACGGCTGCCGATGGGGAGGGGCCGGTTGCTGCGCTTGACAACGCGCTTAGAAAGGCCCTCGAAAAGTTTTACCCCGAAATAAAAGATATGCAGCTTACCGACTATAAGGTTCGTGTACTCGAAGAAAAAGTCGGCACATCCGGCAAGGTCAGGGTTCTTATGGATCACAGAAAGGGCGTGGAAAATTGGGGCACCGTCGGTGTTTCATCCAATATATTGGAAGCGTCATGGCAGGCGATGGTTGATGGAATTGAGTATATGCTGTTCAAAAAACACAAAGGTAAACGCCAAAAGTAAGGGCGGCAATCTGCCGCCCGCAAGGGTTTGCGTTTTTTAGGAGTACGTATATATCGGCTTTTTTAACGTTTCGAGAATTGGTATCTTTTTCTGGCTTTTTTCTGTCCAGGTTTCTTTCTTTCAACTTCGCGGGCATCTCTGGTAAGGAAGCCGCCATCGCGGAGCGTTTTTGTGCTTTTATCATCAAATTGCACAAGGCAGCGCGCAATTCCCATTCTTACAGCGCCGGCCTGCCCTGACCAGCCCCCGCCCGATACCGTTGCGAAAATATCATAATTAGCGACCTGACCCATATATTCAAGCGGCTGCTTTACTATAAGTTCAAGGGTTCCTCTTCGGAAATATTCGTTTATGGGCATCCTGTTTATTTCGATTTTTCCGGAACCGGGCTTCACCCACACACGGGCAACCGATGTCTTTCTTCTGCCTGTTGCATACATTCTATCCGCCATCTGGTTCTCCTTAACTTATCTCAGGTTTCTGCGCTGCGTGCGGATGTTCCGGCCCGGCGTAGATTCTCAGGTTTTTGAGGATTTTGCGGCTAAGTCTGTTTTTGGGCATCATCCCTTTTACCGCATGCATTATTATAAATTCCGGTTTTTCGGCCATGATTTTTTTGATATTTACAAATTTTTCGCCGCCGGGATATTTACTGTGCCTGAAGTAGTCTTTATCTTCCGATTTTTTGCCTGTCAGAATCACTTTTTCGGCATTTACTACAATAACATTATCGCCCATATCTAAGTGAGGCGTAAAAGTGGGCTTATTTTTTCCTCTTAGAACTATAGCTATATCGGAAGCAAGGCGTCCCAGAACTTTGCCTTCCGCGTCAATAAGGCGCCATTTTTTTTCAATTTCGGGAGCCTTTATACTAAAAGTCTTTTGTAGATTACTCATCCATCTCTCCGCTAATATGATACCATAAAACAAGAGCCGCAAAAAAGCGACTGAACTGCCAAAGTATTGGAGGCAGTTCTGATGTCAATAAAATAAATTGGTTATATATGGATTTTTATTTTTACCCGGATTACAAAGACGGGAAAATCCTTGTCTTAAAAAAAGTAACTGCGGATACAGGCGGTAGCAAGGTTGAGATATTGCAGGTAATTTTTGGCTTTGAATATTTAAAAAAATTCTTGCCATACGAATATTTGTTTTCGACAATGTAACAAATAATAAATGAAGTATAGAAATAAGGATTTTGTATGAAAATAACGAAGAAAAACGATAAACTCCCGCTTAAAATCAAGATATCAGAAAAATATCAGAGACTCAAACATAAAATTATACTGCGAATGGAATATATTGAAAAAAGGGGACATGAGAAGATGACCATCATGTTTATTCCCCACAATGAAAAAAAATTGGTAAACTTCCAGATATCCAAATTTATCGTTACTTTTTTTGTAGCGTTGTTCGTTATAATTATTGTTACATCCGCTTATGCTATAGTCAAAGACAATGCCGCAAAACGCGAAGAAGCGGAACTCTTGTCAAATTATTCCGACATTCGTTCACATCTGATCCGCTTTGAAAAACTGACGATGAGCGTAGAAAAGTTGATGAAAGACCTGAGGCCTGAAATTGAGGAACTGTATAAACTTGCTGCCGGCTCTGACGATGTAGGTAAAATATGGAACGTTGAATCCGTTGACGACCCCGAATTTAAGAAGATAAAAAACATTATGCCATCCGAAATATTTACCTTGAGGGAAGTACAGCAGCATATGGCTGTCTCAACAAATGCTATAAAAACAATAAAAAACTTTATCGATGTAAGATATAAAGTCATTCAAAATACGCCCTCTACTTATCCCAATTTTGGGCATATAACATCGTTATTTGGGTGGCGCAGGTCTCCTTTCGGACATGGAAAAGATTTTCATACCGGTATAGATATAGCTGCTCCTCCGGGTACCCCAATTGTAGCTACAGCGCCAGGTACTGTAGTCACCGCAGGTTGGATGGGCGGCTACGGTTATACGGTACAATTGAGGCATGAGTATGGGTTCGAAACAATATATGCACATTGCCAGTCTGTTGCGGTATCTGCCGGAGACTTTGTAAGAAAAGGGCAAAGGATTGCGTATGTCGGACAAACAGGCAATACCACTGGCCCCCATTGTCATTATGAAATACGTCTGGGCGGGGTTGCTATAAACCCGTATCCTTATATAAGCAGGGTCTGGTAAATGAAATTTTTTATTGATACGGCTGATGTAACTGAAATAAAACTGTCGCGTGAGCTTGGAATTCTTGATGGGGTAACTACTAATCCTACCCTTGTGAGTAAAACGGGGAAACCCTACCGTCAAGTATTAGCCGATGTCGCCAAAGAGGCGGACGGGTTACCGGTTTCGGCCGAAGTTATATCGGTCAGTTATGAAGGGATGTTAAAAGAGGCGCGCGAGCTTGCCAAAATCAGAGATAATATAAACATAAAAGTTCCATTGATTGAAGACGGTCTCAGGGTAGTCAAAATTCTCTCGCACGAAGGTATCAAGACGAATATGACGCTGTGCTTCAACGCGATTCAGGCTCTTCTTGCGGCAAAAGCCGGAGCGACATACGTATCGCCTTTCATAGGACGTTTAGACGATATAGGCGCCGAAGGCATGGATGTAGTTGAAGAAATACTTACAATCTTTGAACACTACGACTTTGAAACCGAGGTTATAGTAGCTTCAATCCGCCATCATATGCATGTAAAATACGCTGCGCTTTCCGGCGCGCATATAGCGACCATACCTTATGCGGTGCTTCGCGGCCTCATTGAACACAATATGACAAAAACAGGTATTGAAAGGTTTCTCAGCGACTACAATAAAATAAGCGGATGACGATGACAGAAGAAACAATGACCGAACATGACTTTCCGGCCGACATTGTATTTAAAGCAATACTGCGCAACACATCTTCGTTTACAATGGATACCATAAAGAGCATTCTTGCCGAGAGAGAGTTGCGCGCCTTGATAAGTTCCAGAGAAAGTTCAAACGGTACCTTCACATCTTATACCATCTCGGCGCGTTTTCCTTCAAACGACTGCCTTATGACTGTTTGCGCCAACATATCATCCCTTGACGGGTTTATGACCTTGTTTTAATCAAGGCGCTGGGCAAGTCCGGCAAGCGCGCCGCTGCTCCATGCAAACTGCAAATTATACCCGCCGCTGTCGCCATCTATATCCAAGAGTTCCCCCGTAATAAATAAATTTTTGACAAGCAGCGACTCCATTGTACGGGGGTCTATTTCGCTTGTGGCGACGCCGCCTGCGGCGGCTGCGGCTTCTTTGAAGCCGCGCGGCGGGCCGGCTTGCAATTTTACAGACTTAACGTTTTTTATAAAAACGGCGCGCTCGTTTTCGTCAACAGAAGAGAGCCTTGCCTCAGGATCAATTGCAGCATTGTTTGAAAGAAAATATGCCATGCGTTCTTTGAGGACGCCCGCAAGGCTGAAAGCAAATTTTTTATTCCGGTCGCTCCACAGCGTCTCAAAAAAATTTTTAAGCTCGCCAAACTCCATTTTTGGGAAAAAGTCTATCTCAATAATCGGGTGTCTTTTTTTTCTAAGCGTCTCATTTACTCCCCGCGATACCATAAGCGAAACAGGACCTGAAATGCCATAAGCGGTAAAAAGTATTTCTCCGTAAGATTCTGAAATTACCTTATCGCCGTCTTTTACTTTTGCGCAAACGTCCCATTTTATTCCCTGGAGGCGATGCAGCGCTTTAAGCGGTATATTGACAGGTAAAATTACAGGCCGCGGTTCGATTATGTTATGCCCTAAAGATGCGGCAAGCCTGTAGCCAGAGTCGCTTCCGCCCAAAGACGGGAAGGCCTGACTTCCGGCCGCCAAAATGACGGCATCAAAGAAATAATCTTCCTTGCCGGCAGTAACCGCAGTAAAGCCTTCCCCTGACCTGGTCAGCGAATCAATCCTGCGGTTAAGGAGCAGCCGGACATTGCGCTTGCCGAGCTCATATTGAAAAATTGCGGCTACAGAACTTCCCTGAAGCGAGGCCGGAAATAAGCGCCCATCTTCTTTTTCAGTGAAAGGCAGGCCTATAGAGGTAAAAAAATTTTCCGTTTGTTCAAGGCCGAAATGTGAAAAGACATCAACCGCAAACTGCGGATCATCGCCATGATAGTGTGAGGCAAAAGTGTTTGAAGAAAGGCTTCTGTTTGATATATTGCATCGGCCGTTACCGGCTGCCTGAAGTTTGCGTCCTATCAAATGTTGTTTTTCAAAAAGAGCCACTTCGGCGCCTTTTTCAGCGGCAAAACAAGCCGCCATAAGTCCGGAGGCGCCTGCGCCGATGATGCCGATGCGCCTTGACATCAGAAAACGGGCTTAAAGTCAAACTTGTGGCGGGCCTTGATTTCGCGTATTGTATGCGTTTTTTGCCTTAACACAAGAGATGATGTCTCTGCGCCGCCCGAAACGTAGCGAACTCCATCGAGGAGTACCCCGTCTGTAACCCCTGTTATTGCTACCATTATTTCGCTGCCATGAACCATATCGCTTATGCCGTATATCTTGTTGTAGTCCACTCCGGCCATATTGTCAGAGTCTTTATCTTCTTCACGGAATACATAGCGCGCCTGCATATCTCCCCCAAGGCACCTTATGGCCGCCGCGGCAAGCACTCCTTCTTTTCTTCCACCTATGCCTATAAACAAATCAATTTGGTTGTCCGGCATAGCGGCAGATATGGTTCCTGAAATATCCCCGTCCCTTATAAAGACGATCCGCGCTCCGGTTTCATGTATTTGGGAAATAAATGGCCTATTATAGTCGTGGTCAAGCAGGCATACGGTAATGTCTTCAATGTACCTGTTCTTGGCGCGCGCTATACGTTTTATGTTTATGGCCGGAGGAAGATCGATATCTATTATACCCTTGCCTTCCGGGCCTACCGTTATTTTCATCATTGAGCCGGCATCTGTAGGGATAAAAGCGCCGGCGCCGCCAATGGCTAAAACGGATGTGGCGTTATGGCCGCCTCTGGCACAGCTCGTTTTTCCATCAAGGGCTTTAACCGCAATATCCATTTCGGGTTCGCCCTCAGAGGAACATATTTTTGCACCTTCTACAAGTTGGCTGCCATCCATATCAGAGCCTATGGCTATGCGCATATTGGCCTCTGTTAAAGCAAAGGCTTTGAGCATGGCCTCTTCGGCTGAAAGGTAGGCTGCATTTTCATTTCCGCGCCCCATGTGCCTGCTTGCATAAAGGGCGGCAAGCTCTGTAAGACGCACTGTGCTAAAATATTTGTCCATAATTTATGGTGATTATACGTTTAGTAACGCACTCTGTCAAGAATTAAATTGTAAAGGGAATGCTTCCTGCATTAAAAGAGGTAGCTTTTATCTGATCCATGTAAAGTTGATATTTTCATTTTTTTCAATCACATCAAACTCATGGTGATCTGCTGTTACAAATGTTCCATCAAAGATAATTGTTTTTCTTTCAAATAATCATATATCGACAAATATGTTCAAAAATTTCTTGATTTGTGTGGATTTACACATCAAAAAATGAGTTGCATTATTATTGAGTATATTGTACCCTTAAATAATCCTGATTATGAGGGTGAACGTACATACTTTAAAGTTAAAGTGATTTTTTGTTAATCTTTATTTTCAATGAAATACGGTCTTAGAAATACGGTCTTATTTGAAGAGAACGTATTATAAAATGCAATAGAATCATAATTTTTTTGATAGAGAGGTATAAGATGAAATCCATTTTAAAAAAGATGTTACAGCCAGCCTTAATTCCATGTTTCATAATCATATTTTCATGCCAAAAGAATGATTTATTTGATAATATAACCGATGCTACGGAAGAGTCCAGAGTCTATTTTGTTACATATGACCTCAATGACGGAAGCGGCGACTTGCCGATTGATTCGAATATGTATCATCAAGGCAATATCGTAAGAGTTTTGCCTCCGCCTGAAGATATTATTCCTCCGTATGGCTATTTTTTTGTGGGATGGTCTGAAAGACCTAATCAGGCTTCAGATGCGGAAATATTAGATACAGATAGTATGTTTATTATGGGTGAATCCGATGTAACCTTATATGCACAGTGGGAGTCATCGCCTATTGTTGCGCCTTGGTTTGGCGATGTAAATGATGTAGCTGAGTTAGCAAAAGGTCGTTGCAGACCTGAGAATAATGGTACCGATAATTTTAATTTTAGCTATGCCAATAATGGGACTTCTATTGCTTTTCCGTTTGGAATTAATGATGATAGTCATAAAGAAATTGCGAATAGATTTTTTATGTCTGAGACTGTTGTAACAAACAGAGTTTTTATAGAGGTGTTGCGGTGGGCATATAACAGCGGCAGGTTGAGAAGTGAGAATTACCCGAATGCGACTCGTATCAATAATATTGATGCCAGATATGGAGGTAAAACACTTATTGTTTTTTCCGACAGTAAAATCAGTTTTTTCGGTAATAATTGGGGTAGAAGAAAGTTTGAAATTGATTCAGGGTATGCAGATTATCCTGTAACAGGCGTTACATTGCATGGCGCAATAATGTTTTGCAATTGGCTTACAGATATGATTGGCGGCGGTAGAGATCGTAGAGTATATAGAGAGATTGCAAGAAACTCAGCGAATGGATGGGGAGGACTTGTTATAGATATTAACATGCTAGGGTATCGCTTGCCTACAGATATTGAGTGGGAGTATGCAGCAAGATATTTAGGGGATGAACCGCCTGCCGAGGGTAGAATTTACGAAGATTATATTTCCCTTGATTACAACAACAATAGTGGACTAGAATTAACAGAAAACTACTATTGGACCCCAGGTAATTATTTAAGCGGCGCATTGACTTTTTATAATGACATAGAGCCATATACAGATACCTTTGCCGGCAAGTATTTTAATGATAAAGTTGCAGTATATGGATCCTACTGGGATGGTTTTGATTGGGTGTCTGATGGAGCATCTTCTTTGGGCAAGGCATTTCAAGAAAATTCTACTTCAATTACAATGGACAGGCTGGCCAATAAACTCGGCCTTTATGATATGAGCGGTAATGTTTGGGAGTGGTGCATTGATGCTCCTATGACGTCTTCACTTGTGCCGGATTTATCTGCGATTGCTATATTACGCGGCGGCAGCTATGAAGATGAAGCAATAAAATTGCGAGTCGGTTTTAAAGATTCAAGCAGAGAATCTGAATATACAAGCCGCAATTCAGGTTTTCGTTTAGCCAAAACACACTAGGTTTATTAATTATAATAGCAATGACAACTTAAATCCGGAAGGAAAGGCATGAGTAGAGACAGTTCTGACAGAGAAGATATTAAATCGAATAAGAAAAGGCTGTTTATCCCAATCGGTTTCAAGATAATTACAATTACGTCAATTATAGTTATTATTTCACTTTTAGCTGTTGCCTTAATATCGTCGTATTTTTTCCGTGAAGATAATCAGGTCAAAGCTATGGGAGATACCCTGAGCTACTCAACGCTTATTTCAAAAAGGATAAATTCGGACTTTTTGGGCATAATTGACAAAACCCGCATGGCGCTTACTATTATGGCTTCTGAAAACAAAAACAATACTATGGATGATTTGCTGTTTAAACTTGAACCTGATATAGCATGTGTCGCAATTTTTAAAAAGGGCGGAAATAATCCGGATGCTTTTTTCAGGAGCAGGGATTCACTCTTGGAAGAGAGTTCTATTATAGAGAGTATTAAGGTTGAAAAAGATAATCTTGACAGGGTCTTTAAAGGCGATACGGTTATTTTTAATTGGTCTGCCTATCTCAGAGAGCCATTAGTCGGACTTGCAGCGCCGTTTGAGGGCGGGGCTGGCGCAGAACGCATATTACTGATTATGTTGTCCATGGATAAAATAACCGATATTATCGGAGCGCCGGACGCAATTAAGACTTTCATTGTAAATGGCTCAGGCGATGTAATAGGACATTACGATTCGCCAATAGCAAGATCCAAGGTAAATCTATCATCGCTCAATATTGTAGAGAAGATAATGTCAAATACCAACCCGAATGGCCAGACATTCTATACAGATGAAGAAGGTGAACGTTACTTGGCTGCATTTCATCGTCTTGAAATTGCCGATTCTACGGTTATATCAATAATTCCTGAGAGAGTGGCCTTCGGGTCAGTATATAAAATTTTAAGAATTATACTGTATATAACATTGATTTCATTATCATCAGCAGTTATTTTTATACTCATTTTTTCTAAATCATTAACAAATCCACTAAGAAGATTGGTCTCTGCCTCAGGTATGATCCAGGGCGGCGATTTTTCAGTTGTTGTACCCGAAACAACAAGAGACGAAATAGGCGGGCTTAGCGTATCGTTTACAAAAATGGCGCAAGGACTTGCAGAAAGGGAAAAAATTAAAGATGCCTTTAGCAAATTTGTGAATAAGGAGGTTGCAGAACTTGCATTAAAGGGCGATCTCAAACTTGGAGGAGAAACAAAAGAAGTTGCCGTATTTTTCTCCGATATAAGGTCATTTACTGCAATATCTGAAAAACTTCAACCTGACGAGGTTGTAGATTTTTTAAATGAGTATATGACTCTAATGGTGAAATGCGTAAATGATACCAATGGCTCGGTTGATAAATTTATCGGCGATGCTATAATGGCCGTATGGGGCGTACCTGTATCCTACGAAAATGATACTGAGAACGCCATAAACAGCGCCCTTTTGATGAGAGAGGTTTTGCTGGAATTTAATAAAGGACGCGGCAGTTTAACCAAACCTGTTATTAAAATCGGGTGCGGTATAAATACCGGTTCTGTGGTTGCAGGCCAGATCGGATCTGAAGATAGAATGGAGTATACGGTTATTGGCGATGCAGTAAACTTTGCTTCAAGGATTGAAACATTAAATAAACCATTTGGCACGGATATATTGATATCAGCAGATTCATATAATATTGTAAAAGAAATTTTTAATGTTGAGCCAATGCAAGCGGTAAAGGTTAAAGGGAAGGATAATTCTCAACAGATATATGCAGTACTTGGAAGAAAAGATGATCCGAATTGTCCCAAGAATATTTCGGCTTTAAGAGAAATTATTGGCACCAATCCTCCCTCAGCTAAAGCAGATTCTCGTAATGAAGAGAATGAAGTAAAATATGAAATCATTGAATAAAAATTCACTGTTAATTTTCATCTGTCTTGCCATAATATTTGCATCATCGTATTCTCTTTATAAAGAGCTTACAGGCAAGATTCACAGAGGCGATGAAGATGCCATAGGGACGCTTTTCATTAAGAAGAACGTTGTTGAAAGAAAATATGCCGAGTATGTGATATGGGAGGGTCTTTTAAAAAGTTCGCCTTTTTTTAATTATGATACAATAAGAACAATTACAGATTCTGCCGCTTGTCTGCAATTTAATGACGGGGGAGAAATATCCATAGATGAAGAAACAATGATCATAATTGTAGCCGACAAAAAGGGCATTAAAGTTAATTTTGATCAAGGTTCAATTTCAGTAAAGGCTGGTTCATCTAACAGCATAATTGTAAACACTAAGGATTTAAATATATCCGCAGATAAGGGGGAGTTCACTGTAAGGAAAATAGGCGACAGCGCTCAAATAGATGTCTCCTCCGGTGAAGTCATGATAAACCGAAAAGGCGAGATCACAAAAATCAATAATAATGTTTCGGCTATTGTTACAGATGATAAGATTGAATTGCGAGAGTTGTCAATAATGCCTGAGACGCCTTCAGATAATAAATATTTTGTAATATGCAAAAGCAGAGATGCGATTAATTTTAAATGGGACAGCAATTTGCTAAACTTGGAAACAATTCAAGTGGCATCAGATCCTGATTTCAGGAATATTAAATATACGGGAACTACAAGACTCAAGGCATATAATATTGATATTGCCCCCGGAGATTACTACTGGAGAATAATATCATTGAAAGAGGTGTCACAAGTAAGAAAATTCACCGTACTACTGGATAAGCAGCCGGGGATAATCTTCCCGGGAAAAAATGAGACAATAGAGATTACAGAAAATGAAATGGTGAATTTCAAATGGACCAAGTCGGATTTTGTACTTGGCTATGACTTTTACTTGTCGCAAGATCAGAGTTCCCAAAATTTAAGCAGCAACACAAGATCTGCTATTAACTTTGTAAATATTCCTGATATTAATTCAGGGAATGTAATGTGGAATGTAAAGTATAACTACCCGGAAAGTTTTAGCATATTATTTGACCCGAAAATTTCAGGGACTTTCAATTTAAAAACAGTTCCTGTTGCTTATATAAAGCCAAGGTTGTTTAATGGCGACAATATGAAAATATCAAAATTTTCAGATAAAATGAATTTTAACTGGGAAGGCGGTAAAGGAGTCAAAAACTATATAGTAGATATTTCAAGCGACAAAGATTTTAAAGAGATACTTCAAACATCTACAACAAGGTTAACTATTCACAGCTCTGATATACTTCCTGAAGGCAGGTATTTTTTTAGAGTCTCAGCAGTTTATAATGACAATACAATTGTAACATCGGACATTACGCCATTTGTTGTTATAACTCCGCAGCCTGTAATTGCTCAGTATCCCCCTAATGCTTCATTAGTAACTAACCTGTATGATTCTTTAAAATTTAAATGGGAAGACAATACCAATACATGGAACTACATCTTTGAATTATCAGCAGAACCGGATTTTAAAAATACTATTTATTCGCTTAAAACAAAAAAAATGAATGCTCAAATAAAAATGCCGCATAGAGGCAGATATTACTGGCGGGCAACAATAATTGATGCATCAGGAGAGCCGGTTGTACCCGGTAAAACGGCATATTTTACTGTTGGAGATTCAAAAAAGAAAATAGTATTAAGATACCCCAGAAATATGGATGTTATTAATCTCGATAATATTGATTTAATAAATTACAGATGGGATGGCGTAGAGGGTGCCGATTCATATGAGATTGAATTCTTTCAGAACATTAGAGGGAATAATAGACCTGTCTTGGCGCTGAACAGCAGAAGAACTGATATTTCGGTGAGTAATTTTTCTATATTTAATCCAGGTGAAGTAAGATGGGTAGTTAGAGCAAAAAGAAAAGATAGAGGAGGCTTTATTACTGCTAATGAGTCTGAAGTGAGTTCTTTTATTATAAGAGTGAGTGAAAATATATCTGCTCCAAAGGTAGAATCGCCGGAAGTGATATATGTTAAATAGTAAAGGTTTGCTTTTAATTGCCTTTCTGTTTATGTTTTTTATATTCGGCAGAACATATGGAGATTCTAACAGCGTTATTAAATGGGAGCCGGTGCACGGAGCCGGGGGGTATATTGTTGAGATATTCGATTCGGATGATAAGGCCGTTATAAAAATAGAGACAAAAAGTAATTCATTTGATGTTGGGCGCCTTACGCCCGGCATATACAAATATCGCATAACAACCCTGAATAAATTAAGGCGGGCAGGCAGAAATACCGGCTGGCTGGTATTGACCATAAAAAAAGAAGATATTATAAAAGATGCAGATGTTGATTCCCCAGAGGATGAGATTATTGCAGATGGAGATGCCGCTCCTGATTCTTCACAAGATGAGGTTGTTGAGGATGAAGATGTAGCTGCTGATTCTTCACAAGATGAAACTATTGAAGATGAAAATATAGCCGCCGGCTCTTCAGAAGATGAAACTAGTGAAGAAGATGCAACTGCCGATTCTTCCAAGGATGCTGAAAAAGATACTGTTCATAAATATTTTAAAATGTATTATGTGATAGGCTTAGGATGGGAATACAATATTCCATTAGCTTCCTGGTCAAATAAACTTCATAATTCGTACAAAGGGTTCAATCTATATTTTTCATTTCCGCTTGCCGTTATAAAATATGTGAGAGGCGTTCCTTTTGTTTCCTCATTGGGCGTTGATATGCAGTTTTCATATAGCAAACATTCTTTAGTGAAAGATCGCGCAGATACAAGATTTTTATATAATCAATCTTATTTGATAGGCGGGTTCCATGCAGGATTGAACTATCCCATATCATTAGATTCTATATATCCTAATACACAATTGATCTTAAATATTAATCCCGGCTTATCTTACTCCAGATATAGCAGGGAACTTTTTGAAAAAAAATATGAAACTGTAAGCTATGATTTTTCATTTATCACCGGAGCCACCGTCAGACATTTTTTGACTGATCATTTTTTTATGGATTTCTCCCCCCAATATTATAAAATCAATTACAAATCGAACCCCTATAACGATTTAAAATTAATACTGCGGCTTGGCGTGTTTTTATAAAAAATATTTTTTTATATGTTCAATCATATACAACGGCAGGTTTTAGTTTTTTCTTTCGTAAAAAATTTGTCCTACTCGCTCAATATGCTCTACTAAATTCTCGTTTTTTATATTTTTGAAAATTGACAAATCGCACATATACGGAATAGGTAAATCATAAATTAATCCCGAAATACGAATTTTATCGCCGACGGAAATATCGCCATGAATTGTCAAATCAATGTCCGAACCGTTTTTGTAATCGCCTCTTGCGCGCGAGCCATAAATCACAACTTTCTCAATGTCCGAATACTTAGAAAAAATTTCATTTATCATGCTTATTGTTTTATCGGGAAGCCCGAACATTAATCGGCCTCCGATTTGTATTTTTCAAATTTTTCTTTAAGTTTTCCGAATGCTTTTATATATTCGTTTGATATAATGAGTGATATTTCTCCCGCAGCTTCTTCATTGTATACGTGAGCCGTACTGTTTCTGCTGCCTATCATATCAAACCATATTTCTCCATCTTCAATAATTCCATTTTTGAATGCGCTGCGAATAGCATCTCTTGAACCAAAAATATTAACGATTCCTTTAGCGTTTAAAAAATCCTTCATCAAATTCCATGCACATTCAAATGTCAATTCAAACGCTTTTATAACCGCAAATTCCTCTGCAATTGTTTGGCTATTCCTATCTTTTACTGAGGTAAAACTTTCCAAATGTTGCAAAACTTTCAGAAAATTATCAAACCTTTGTATCCATCTTTTTTCTGGTAATGTCACAGAAAACTCCTGTTTTGAAAAAATAGATATGTTTTATGTACTACTCCCAAAGCGACTTATTACATTGCCTGAGTCTTTGTCAACAAAATTGTTATCTTACAATAGTCATTTATGCTTGAATATATCGCGCCATATTTGACACTCTTGCCGCATAGACATACCGTGCTGTATTTTCATTAACAGAATATAAAACTTATTGACATTTTTTAAGAAGATTTCAACATCACGTACACGTACGGGTGGCATTCTGCCCGCAAATATTCGCAGGCGCGACAAAAATATTTCCAAAGGAGGAAATTTTTCATGAAACCCCGTTTATTATTCACCATAGAGAGAGAGAGAGAGAGAGAGAGAACGGCTCGCCGAATTAACCTATAAACCTTCTTCATTCAAACCAACAAATATTCTAACACGATTAACTTTTAGCTTTTATACATTAATCATTATCTTCTCTATCGCATCCTGCGGTCTTGACTTAGATTCGGACGGCGTGAAAATAATGTCGGCAGGCAGGTATCACACAGCAGCAATCAAAAATGACGGTACACTCTGGACATGGGGAAATAATGCATATGGCCAACTTGGCACAGGCAATAATGTAAATCAAAACACTCCTGTTCAGGTTGGGACAGATGCAGACTGGGCAACAGTATCGGCAGGCGACTTTCAGACAATAGCAATCAAAAAAGACGGCACACTCTGGGCTTGGGGGCGTAATGATTATGGTCAACTTGGCAAAGGCAATGCCAATGACGGCTCTTCTTATCCAGAGAACTATAGCCCTGAACGATTAGGAGAAGCGGCAGACTTAGTAGGAGTCTCTGGAGGTCTCTTTCACAGTACAGCCCTCAGAAGGAGCGGCATACTCTGGACTTGGGGATATAATAATTCTGGTCAACTTGGTCTCGGCGATATCGGCTCAACCTCATATCGTACTAAACCCAACGCTGTTAAATGTGAATAAAAAAATGACACAAAAGAGGATTGCGGGTCAAGCCCGCAATGACAGAAAGAAGGGAAATATGAAAAAACTTTTACTTTTAACATTAACCATCATCTCCATCATCACCCCACACAAATCCCACGCTGTTGACATAACAGCAGGATTAACAGGCTGGTACGCATGGGGCGAGCAGTATAATGTGCAAACAGGCAAAGGCAATGCGCACAATTCTCTTATAGAGAGCGACCCGTCGTTGTTATATGGTCCTGCTCTGTCTGTAAAATTCAGCGATGATTTTAATCTTACATTTGTTTTTCTCTACGGTAAATTTAATGCAGTAAAAAATGACGGCGGTACGCCTGAAGAATCTAAATTTAACAGAATAGATACTGACTTGGCGCTTAACTATAGGTTAAATGATTATTTAAAGGTTTTTATTGGCGCGAAGTATTTGTCATATGACATAGTTCCAAATAATGATACTACAGGCTTTATATTTGAAAAAATTGATGCACATAAGAGTTACGGCGCAGGATTGGGTTTAAGCGCAACTATCCCGCTTACTGGAAACCTGTTTGGTCTTGCAACAGTATCTGGATTATATTTATTCGGCAATGATAGTTTTGTAACAGAAGAAATTTGGGGCAGCCCTCCAAATGACGTGAAGTTAGCTTATAACGAATATGGATTTAATTCAAATATATCGCTTGCGTATTATATAGCTGACATTTCAACAGTCATAAGTCTTGGAGGGAGATTTCAGTATCTGATAGCGGATTATAAGAATAAGGATAATGATGTATATTTGGATTATATAAGGTTTATGATATATGGGGTTACGTTAACTGCGACTTATAATTTTAGTATTTAGGGTTATTCACCGGGCTCAAAGGCTGAGGATAAAAACTCATAGAGCTTTCCCATCATATAAAGGGGTATTTCGTAATTACCATTATTACAGCTATACTCATTCAGTGAACTGCGGATTACGGTTTTCGGTTCGAAGAGTTTTTTGTACATTTTTAGGCTTTCGGATCTTATATTTTTGCCGGACTTTACCTCCGTCGGGATTATCGCATTTTCATATTGGAGAATAAATTCAATTTCGGCTGTATTTTTTTCGGTTGCCCAATAGTAAACAGGAGCCGTATCATTTGCTGCGAGCAATTCCTGCAGGACAAATTGTTCTGCAAGTACGCCCTTATAATGAGTAAAAGTATCGTTCCCTATATAAACCTTGGGGTTAAGTCCTGTACGTGCGGATAGAAGTCCTATGTCAGGCATATACAGCTTGAAAATCGACAATTCCCGATATGCAATAAGAGGAGTCTTTGGCAAACTCACGCGGTTGAGCATATATACAAGCCCTGTATCTTTTAGCCATTGCAGGGCGGTTTCATATTCCCGTCCCCGAGACCCTTGTTTCATATCAGAGTAGAGGAAACGCTTGTTTTCCTTTGCAAGCTGCGCAGGTACACTGTCCCAGATAGTGCGGACTTTAGCTATGGCTTTTATATTCTTTGCAAAATCTGCATAATACGAATTCTCGTTGCATATTAGGAATATTGTGTAAGATTTACACATAAATGCCAAGAAAAATGTGTAAAATTTACACTTTTTTTCTGAATTTGGAGAATGCTGTGCCATAGCACGGGCGGCAAATCAATTCACACGAGACATGGGCGGCAAATCAATTCACACGAGCGACACGGGCGGCAGGATGCCGCCCCTACAGGCTTTCTCCAAAATCCATGCGGAATTGTTTTACCAATTGCTCCGGCCAATTCCCCACAGGTTTCAAGCGGCCAAAGAAAAAACGCATCACCTTGGGTTCTTCCACAAATTCTAATCCGCCGATTAGATTACGATTTTTATGCAACCACGCTACACGGTCGACCGCATATTTTACCTGTGATAATGTAAATACGCGTTTGGGCAGCGCAAGCCGTACCAGCTCCATCTCGGCTAAGCGTTCGCTTCCATCTTCGTTGCGCTGTTCACTCAGCGTGCCGCGCTCCATCCCCCTTATTCCGCCTGCAATAAATATCGCCGCCGCCAGCGCACCGGAGATATATTGCTTCTGCGGAATGTGCGGACAAAACTGCCAGGCATCCACATGACAGCCAAGGCCGCCGGAAGGCGTCACAACAGGAATTCCCTTTGCCTCCAACTCGCTGCACATGGCTTCCACAAAAATGGGCGTTTGGCTGATCACATCAATGTCTAATGTTTCCTGCAAACCCACAGCCATTGCTTCCATCTCGCGTACCGACATGCCGCCGTAAGTCAGGAAACCTTCAAACAAGGGCACCATTTCGCACATTTTTTGATACAATTCTTCGTTGGATGTAAGTATGCCGCCTCCGCGGGCAGCGCCTAATTTACGCGCTGAAAAATAAATGATGTCCACAAGCGAGGCTATTTCATGCGTTATGTCCTTAATGCTTATATTCTTAAATTCCGGCTCGCGCATCTTGATGAAATACAGGTTGTCGGCCATAAGGCTTGCATCGTATACTAACTTTATGCCTTCTTTGCGGCAAATTTGCGATACCTCACGCAAATTGTGCATAGACACAGGTTGCCCGCCTACAAGGTTGGTTCCTGCTTCAATGCGCACAAAACAAATTTTTTCTCTTCCAAGCCGATTTATCGCTTCGTTCAATTTGTCAATATCAATATTGCCCTTGAACGGGTGGGTACTCGTTATCTTTAGCCCCTCATCAATAATAAGTTCTTCAATTATACCTCCCAGACGGGTAATATGCGCTTTGGTCGTTGTAAAGTGGTAGTTCATCAACGCAACCGACTGCGGTTTTACAAGCGCCTGAGAAATAATATGCTCACAGGCGCGCCCTTGATGAGCAGGAAGAAAGTATTTCATTCCAAACATATCGGCCAGAACCTTTTCTAAACGGTAAAAGGTTTCTGATCCGGCATAGCTGTCGTCCGCCTCCATCATAGCGGCATACTGCTTCTCGCTCATAGCATTGACGCCGCTGTCTGTCAGCATATCTAAGAATATATCCCGATTTTTCAGCAAAAATGTATTGTATCCCGCTTCTGTGATACATTGCAGACGTTCTTCTACAGACAACAGGTTAATCTTTTGAACCATGCGTACTTTATGCATCTCAAGCGGGAAATTTTCATTGGAAAAAAATTTTACATCAGACATAATAGTCTCCTTTAAAGTTAAAAAATATCAGGCTTTAAACAAGTCATCTATCAGAACCATGTTCGCGGTTCTGCTTCAAGACTACAGCCATTGGCAAAAAGAAATTGCATTAAACAAATGCAGACAGGTGGTACAGCCCCTCAGACAGAGGGGCAAAAATAGGAGTAATAGTAACGGGTAAAGTCGGTTCTAAAAATCATAAAATGACAAAAAAAAACAGGCGGTAAATTGTCAAGAATTTTTGTTTGTTTTAAATTCAAAATCGTCTTGAACCGGAATGCTTGTCGGATGGCAATCAATTGCTTGTCGGGCGGCAAATCAATTGCACACGGACGGCAAATCAATTGCACACGGACGGCAAATCAATTGCACACGGACGGCAAATCAATTGCACACGGACGGCAGGATGCCGTCCGCTACAATCAAATCATATATTAAAAGTATATGTTACCGAAAGAGTAACTCCGTAAAATGTACATTTACGATATTCCCCTTCGCTGTCATCGTTGTAATCGGTTTTAATATGCTGGTATTTTCCGCCAAGGCTTATCGTTGTCGACGCAGGGGCTATATAATACGCGAGCGACAGGGTTGAGTTAATACCATAATCATTGATTTTGGTATTTCCCCCTGCATCAGGTTGTTTCTCATTGCCCCATAGATAGAATCCCGACAGATTGGCAAGGAAAAATAAGTTATCAAGTATCGGGAAAGTGAAGCCCAAACCCAATTCAGGGCCATAACTTCTAAATCTTTCTCCTTCAGTAATATATGTACCAAGATGCTTTGCTCCGGCAAAGACTTTGAAATAATAGTTTAACCTGTAGTTAAGCGTAATGTCAGAGTCAATTCGTGTTGCTATACCCTTCTCAGTAAAATGAATATTTCCGGGTAAGCTGTAACCGGATCTTTCAAAAACAAGTGGACCGAAAAGAAAGAGAAATGACAGATTAAAATCATCATTAAATTTCAGGGTAAAAGTATAGTCAATGAGAAGCGTAGGTTCTGTATTTATATCTGTATCTGTAAATGTCCTATCTTCAACAGTTCGTTTTTGTTTCATATCCCACCATGCCCACCATGTGGTTGCTCCGAATATTAAATCAACAGCATGAACTTTAGACGGCGCTAAAACTGATATTAATATCAATAGAGAAAGAAGTTTTTTCATTTTACTTAATTCTCCAGTTTTAGATTTTTCTTTTGTCATTCTCAGCGGGGCGGCAAATCATTGTAGCGGACGGCAGGATGCCGTCCGCTACAATGTCTAAGCCGTCTCTATGCTGTCAGCCTTTTGCAGGCTGAGCGTCTCAACAGCGTTTTCGCGCATCTTGTATTTGAGAATTTTACCGGCCGCATTCATTGGAAATTCTGCAACAAATTCTACGTAACGCGGCACCTTGTGTTTTGCCATATGCGACTTGACGTAATCCTTTATTTCTCCTTCTGTAACGGACTCGCCGTCATTGAGTATGATACTGGCCATTATCTCCTCGCCGTATTGCTCATCCGGCACCCCTATGACTTGAACATCCTTGATTTTTGGGTGGGTGTACAAAAATTCTTCAATCTCTTTCGGGTATATGTTTTCACCGCCGCGTATAATCATATCCTTGATTCTGCCGGTAATTTTAAAATAACCGTCAGGCAGCCTTCTTGCAAGGTCTCCTGTGTGAAGCCAGCCATTCTCGTCTATGACTGCGGCTGTCGCCTCGGGCATCTTGTAATACCCCTTCATTACATTATAGCCTCTTGCCACAAATTCGCCGTCAACGTTATCAGGCAATTCCGCTCCGGTTTCAGGATCCACTATTTTACATTCCACTCCAAACATGGCTTTGCCGACCGTGTTTACCCGTTTCTCTATTGGGTCATCGGTATTGCTCATCGTACAGCCCGGCGAGGCTTCAGTCTGCCCATAGGTGATACATATATCTTTCATGTTCATTTTGTCGATTACGTCTTCCATTACCTTGACAGGGCACGGACTGCCGGCCATGATTCCGGTGCGCATATTAGAAAAGTCGGTCTTGTCAAAATTCTCATGGCCGAGCATTGCGATAAACATTGTCGGCACTCCATGAAAAGCCGTTATTTTTTTCTTGTTTATGCACTCAAGCCCAATTTTAGGCGAAAAGGCAAATACGGGCGACATGGTGGCTCCGTGCGTCATGCAGGCAGTCATGGCAAGCACCATCCCGAAACAATGAAACATCGGCACCTGTATCATCAGCCTGTCGGCTGTTGATAAATCAAGGCAGTCGCCCACAGCCTTGCCATTATTTACCACATTGTGATGAGTAAGCATAACCCCTTTGGGAAATCCCGTCGTGCCCGATGTATACTGTATATTGCAAACATCGTTTTTGTTTATCATCTTTTGTCTGACGTAAACCTCTGAAAGCGGAACATCTTTCGCCTTCGCCATGGCGTCATCCCAACTGTAGCAGCCTTCATGCGAACTTTCTATTGTAACGATATTTTTGAGAAACGGCAGTCTGGCGCTGTTGAGTTTGCCTTTTTCAGATGTTGATAGTTCAGGACAAATGGTCTTGACCGTACCAATATAGTCGCTGTCCCTGTAGCCGTCTATCATTATAAGGGTGTGCGTATCTGACTGCCTGAGCAGATATTCCGCCTCATGTATTTTGTAGGATGTATTCACTGTTACAAGCACCGCGCCTATCTTTGTAACCGCCCAAAATGCGATGTACCACTCAGGCCTGTTGGTAGACCATAGCGCAACGTGATCGCCGCGTTTCACATCCATCGATATAAGGGCGCGCGCAAAAGTGTCAACATCGTCCCTGAATTCAGAATACGTTCTTGTATAATCGGTCTCAAAGAATGTGAAGGCGCACTGATTCGGGTAAACTTCGCACATCTTGTCCAATATTTCAGGAAAAGTGTAATCTATAAGTTTTTCTTTTTCCCAGACATATGTCCCTTTTTGATCGCTGCTGTAACGCACCGGCTCGGGATTTTTCTTTATATGGTGTTCCATATAATTAACGTATTGAGGAAATACGATTCCGCCGTCTACCAATGAGGGCATCCAACGCTTGACCCACTCAAGGGAAAGGTAGCCTTCATAGTTGATTATATTTTCAAGAGAGGTAAACACCTGCGATAAAGGCAAATCACCTTCGCCCAGCAGTTTATAGACTATTTTCCCGTTTTCAGGAGAAGAATCCTTCACATGGACATATTTTATTTTATTGCCAAGATTTTGAACGGACTGCCGGGGAGGCTCATTAAAAAAACGATACGGATGATGTATGTCCCAAAGAGCGCAGACATGTTCGCTGTTCACAGCCGACAAAAGGGCTGCAAGCCTTGAAGTGTCGGCATAGACGCCGTTCGTCTCGACAAGAAGGGTAACAGAGTTTTCTTCAGCCTGTTTCGCCAACTTCGAAAGAACACTTACAATATAGCCATCGTCAACCTCGCCCTCGGATGCCGGCTCCTTATCTGCAAGGATTCTGATGTAGGGGGTGCCAAGTTTTTTTGCAAGATTTATGTAGTTGTGTATCTCATCAATATTCTCGGCCTCTTTATCTTTATATTTGAGGCAGCAACTTGAAGAAAGGCATGGGATTTCAAGGCCAAGCTGTTTTAACTTTTCGACGGTCTTATCTATCTGCAAGTCAAGAAACGGGTGCGCATAAATTGCATGAATGGTTTCACCCAGACCTCTTATTTCTATTCCGTCAAAACCGAGATCTTTGGCCATGGTGTATATCTCAGGCCATGTATAGTTGGGGCAGCCCAATGTTGAAAACGCTAATTTCATATTATACTCAGGTAATTGTCTCAAAGCCGCAAAAAGCAACTTTGGGACAATTCAGAGTTATAGGGGTTTTTCTGTCATTCCATTTTTAACGGATTTAATGCGTAATAGGATATATCCGGTTATTGGAGTTGAGGGCGGCCGTTGGGCGAAGTCGCGTGCGGTTTATGCGAATTAACACGAGTATTATCCTCCATTCGTGAACAACCGCCTTCATTTCTCTACCTCTGGCAGCAAAACCTTGACGCCTTTTTACAGCCCGCCGCCCAGAAATATAAGATAAAATTTTATTTCATCGCCCTCCTTGAGTTCCGTATCAAGTCCCTTTTCATAAGAGTAATAGGGCTTTCCGTTAAGTTCAAGCTCAAACAATTCTTCAAAGCTGAAATCCTCTTTATCTATGACGCTTGAGTCAGGAAAAACGTTCGTTCCCTTGAAAGCGGCTTTTAAAGCCCCTCTGAGGATGGGCGGTTCCACATCCACAGAGGGCGGAATATCCGGACTTGTCACGTTCGTCAGGATGTTTATTTTCATTGGCCGCCCGGCCATTTGCCTTCTTTTTTGAGAGCCTTGACTATTTTTTCAGGCGTTACCGGCATTTCTTTGAACCATATTCCGGTCGCGCTGTGAATCGCGCTCACAACGGCCGGCGGGGTGCTTACATGGCTTCCTTCCGAAACCTCCTTTGCTCCGAACGGCCCGCCGGGATCATCCGTAATAATATCCACAGTTCTGATCTGAGGGACATCGGTCGAGCGAGGCATCTTGTAATCAAGGAAACT
>Ga0099364_10002885_pt1 | contig 27169 bp, 19 predicted proteins | sample TergutTh196P3_FD_73070 | JGI IMG/M metagenome (GOLD analysis project Ga0099364, IMG submission 73070) | Microcerotermes parvus P3 segment gut microbial communities from Pointe-Noire, Republic of the Congo - Th196 P3 | ecosystem: Host-associated > Arthropoda: Insects > Digestive system > Gut ... | reverse complement strand
TGTATATCCACGGAACAGGCCGCAGTGGAAGCTGCAAAAAAAGCCAACGCCCACGAATTTATATCGAAGCTGCCGGACGGATATGCCACCCATATCGGCCAGCGCGGCATAAAACTCTCCGGCGGCCAGCAACAGCGCATCAGCATCGCCCGCGTGTTCCTCAAAGACCCCCCGATACTGATATTAGACGAAGCGACCAGCTCGCTGGACTATGAAAGCGAACGCGCCGTGATGGACAGCCTGAAAGCACTGGCCAAAGGCCGCACCACATTCATCATCGCCCACCGCCTCAGCACCATACGCAACGCCGACCGCATCGTAGTCCTCACCGACAAAGGCATCGCCGAACAAGGCCCCCACGAAACACTACTAGCCCAAAACGGCGCCTACGCACAACTATACCGCACCTACGAACAATAAAACAACACAAAAAAACGCCCACATGGCGCACCACCACCGGTGCGCCATGCGAGCAATACTTCACCTGCAACCCGTAGGGGCGCGCATCGCGCGTCCGTTTTAATATTCCTAAAACACCATCGTAACACCCCTCAGTCGCCCTGACCTCGTAGGGGCGGCCTCGGGCCGTCCGCCCGTACTCTATAAACCTATACCTTGTTGGACTGCCGGGTACGCGGACACACACTGTGCGTCTACGGATGCCTATGCCCCGTAGGGGCGGCCATTGGCCGTCTGTTTTTCCTCAAATACCCTATACATTATTGGGTTCTTATCCCCATCATCGGCTATTTGCAATGTCATTATATTAAAATATCTGCTTGGCTATAAAAATAAATTCGGAGATCCATTGTTCAACATCAACTTCGCAGCCGCAAAATCAGACATAGCAAAATCTAAAAACGATCTTTTTGCCATAAAACTACTCCTTCCTTTCGTATATCTACACAAGGATCGCTCCAGTGATTTGCATTTGAAAGTGATGCATCAGTGGCATAAAAGCAATTAATTTCCAATAATGACTCTAAAGTTTCAAAATCGGCTACGGCGCGAGCAACCATTTTTTTTTGTTGGTTGCTAATCGACATTGTTGTGATTATCGCTATGTCAATATCTGACCTAATGGAATAGTCGCCACGCGCAACAGAACCAAATAATATTATTTTTGATAAGGGTAAATCCAATTCCAATATTGCATTTGTTACCTGCCTCAATGTCGTAGAAAACTTATTTAATTTATTATTACTAATATTTTCTATATTATCCATATTTTGCCTTTATCCATGGAGTTAGTTTATCATGCAGTTTCTGATATACCGCTCCTACGTACAATATCATAAAATCGAAAGCACCTGTAACCGTTATCTCAAACCTATACAAAACTGGACAAATATATGCAAATCTATCCATTTATGATGTTGAGTTCCTGCTTCATAGAGGTGACTACTTCCATTAACTCTCCACAGGCTGACACTGTGTAACTCACAGCATTATTTCTCAAATTAATAGCGGCATTTATGTCCCTGTCATGATGCGTATTGCAAACCGGGCAGAACCATGCCCTGACCGACAGGGGGATGTCTTCATCCAATTTGATGCCGCATGTTGAGCATGTTTTGCTTGATGGGTAAAACCGATTGGCAATAACTACAGAGCTTCCCGTAATACTTGATTTATATATTACTTGCCTCTTAAACTCATAAAAGCTCATGTCCAGTAATGAGCGCGCGAGGCGGTGGTTTTTCGCCATACCAGATACATTTAAGTCCTCAATCCCGATGATAGGATAATTTTGGGTCAGCATAGACGTCAGCTTATGGGCGCCATCGTTGCGGATGTTGGCAATCCGCGCATGCAATCCGGACAGCCTGAGCTGCGTTTTTCTAAAGTTTCTTGACTTTTTCTCCCCTTCCTTTGCCCCTTGCTTCCTCGAAAGCGATTTGTTCAAGCGCCGCTCGCGGGCCAGCATGGCCTTGTGCGGCTTTGCGCCGGCGATAGCAGTCCCGTCGGACAAAACAGCCAGATTGTGCAGGCCCAGATCAACTCCCACCGCTTGGCTATCGCTGGTGACCGTATGAATGGGTTGCGCATCCGGCATTTCCACCCGTATCGAGACAAACCACTTGCTTGATTTTCGGCTTACAACCGCGTCGATGATCTTCCCGTCAAAACGCAGCCGCTCCGCCATCCGCACCCAGCCAAGGTTGGGGATGCGGATCTTCTTGCCATCTATAATAAACTGGTCGTTCGACAAGCCGAAACTGTCGTTCCGCCCTTTTTTATGGAACTGCGGGAATTCCGCTTTGTTGTTATTGAAGTTGGCGAATGCTGCGCCGAGGTTCATGATTGCAATTTGCGGGGCGCATTTTGTGACTTCGAGCATCCATGGGTATTTTTCCCGCTTTATTGAATTGAGCAGCCTCCGCAACTCGGCCTCCGTCACATAGCCTCCGATGTCAAGGCGGCTTTTCCACTCCTCCAGGGCCCAGTTGTAGGCGAACCGCGCCGTCCCCGCTGCTTTCGCGAAATATGTCCGCTGCCCGTTGTTGGGGTCAAGCTTTATCTTGTGCGCCAGGATCATCCCTCTACAGCCTCCACCGCAGCTTTTGTGATGCTCTCAATCAGCTTCTTGTTTTTGCGGCTCCTTGAGCCGTACAGCCTCGCGGAGAACACTGTTATAATCTCCAGCACGTCCTTTGCCAGGTCCTCTTCGAAAGTCGTGTCCTCGCCCTGGTTCAGGATCACTACCTCGACGTTTTTGGCTTCGCATACAGCAAAGACCAGTTCTGCCCCAAAACGCAGCAGCCTGTCCTTGTGCGTCACTACCAGCCTACCAATGTCCTCGCTCATAATCCCGTTCAGCAACTTTTTTAAGCCTTTTTTATGGTAGTTCATCCCTGAACCCAAGTCGCTGACAACATCGTATATCCAACCCTGCTTAGCACAATACATTTCCAGCACCTGCTTCTGCCTGTCCAAGTCGTTTTTTTGATCCTGCCCGGACACGCGAGCATATGCCACAGTCTTCCTGTCATTTTGCTTTTCGTTGCGGTAACTGTTCGGTTTAAGCTTAGTTATGTCATACCTTCTATGCCCTGATGCTGTTTTTTCAGATTTTAGCTTACCGGAACTGTCCCACCTTCGCAACGTGGATATGGACACGCCCAATTCCTTTGATGCTTCGCCGATTGTCAGATATTTTTCCATATTGGTATTATATAGCATAAGCCAGCATATGTCAATAATAACTTTATTTTGCAAACTCATCTATATGAATAGTTATGATTAGACTTGTATAGTAATTAACAAAACAGTTGAAGCCCCTATTTGACCACTTATATAAACTTATAATCGCCCGGTTGACAATAAACGATAATCGACTTAGCGCCAATAATGCCTCAGCGGCTGAATGTGTACGATGGTATTGTAAGTAAGCACCTTATACTTATATAAATATGAACCAACAGAAGGAACTGCTCTTACAACTATATCAAAAATCTATTGCATGGCGTTAACTATAGTTGTTGTTCCCAAATCGAAATTTTATGATTGTTTTTATTGACAGGTACACAGATAGAGCATATAATCTGCATACTACGCAACAAAAACTCTGCAAGCTACGTAACGTATACAGTAAATATTTTGCTAATTACATAAAATACGCAATAAATACTCTGCTAATTGCGCAAAAATATCGCTGCATTTTACGCAATGTACTGGAGGGGAAATGTCTCTAAAAAAAGATGGCTATTTACCACGGCTTGTTGATCGTAAGATCGAACGGTATTTACGTATATTCGGGGCTATATTGGTAGAAGGGCCCAAGTGGTGCGGGAAGACATGGACCGCGCTTGCGCACTCAAATACAGTGAGATATATCATGAATCCATCCGCCGGCATTAATTATAAGGAAACCGCCAAGGCAGATCCTTCATTGCTGCTCGAAGGGGAAGAGCCCATATTGATTGATGAGTGGCAAGAAGTACCGGGCATATGGGATGCAGTGCGATTTGAAGTCGATCAAGGGCATAAACGTGGAAGATTCTTTCTGACTGGATCGACAAAACCACTAGTCGATGCAGTTTCGCACAGTGGAGCCGGTAGAATTGCCCATGTAACGATGAGGCCTATGTCATTGTATGAGGCAGGTGTATCAACTGGAAAAGTCTCGCTTTCGGATATTATAACCGGGCGTGATATTAAACCTTCCGTAAACGAGATTAGTTTGATGGAAATGATTGAACTAACCTGTCGCGGAGGATGGCCTGCCAACCTTTACACCGCAAAGGAAGATGCTGCCGAAATTCCGGCGCAATACATTGAAACAATTGCGAGGACAGATATGTCGCAGATTGACGATGTACGCCGCGATCCGGAAAGGACCAAGAAACTGCTTCGATCTTTTGCGCGCAACAATGCAACGACAGTGAGCAACGCAACTTTACGCAGCGACCTTCTTGATAATGGTGAATCATTTGCGCAAAATACAATTTCCTCCTATATTTCGGCCTTGTCACGTTTATTCATTATCGAGGAGATTCCGGGGTGGCAACCAGGGATAAGGTCACGGGCAAGAGTTAGGACATCGCCAAAGCGAATGTTCACAGACCCTTCCCTCGCAGCAGCCGCGCTCCGGGTAGGCCCAGAAAACTTAAAGTATGATCTCAATACCTTTGGTTTTCTGTTTGAGAATCTATGTATGCGTGATTTACTCATCTATGCTGATGTTCTGGACGGAACAGTACACCATTATCGCGATAGCAACAAATATGAAGCAGATGCCATTATCGAAACTAAAGGTGGAAACTGGTCTGCGTTTGAAATAAAACTCGGAGAGCATCGCGTCGATGAAGGGGCGTCCTCCCTTCTTGCATTGAAAAAAAGAGTGGAGGCCGAGGGCGGGAAGCCTCCTGTATCCCTCTGTGTAATTACCGGAGGGGGTCTTGCGTACCGCAGGGATGATGGCGTCTACAGCGTACCGATAAATGCCCTGCTCCCGTAACAAATATGGACGCATAGTGTCCATAATTCTCAACATTTCATAACGGTTCAGGATCATCCCCTTCTCCTTGTGTTAATACGTTCAAACAACCAAGGAGCCTTTTTTTGCCGCTACGGATATCGTGGCTTCGATCCCGGAGTTGAACTGCAGATAGTCCTGTTCGACCCCGTCGCTGAATATTACGCCGCCCTCCGGCATTTGCGAGACTATTCTTATAGGCGTTTCCTTGACAGTCCCAAAAATCAAACTTGTGCCCGTGGTTTTGCTGGGGAAGGGCTCTCGCACCGAATAGAGCAAATAGTCGCCGCCCCAGCCCGGCGAGGGTGCAATCGCTTCGCCGGGCATTTCGCAGCCGGCGATTATTTCGGCTATCCCCTTGGCCCCGGCGACGACGCTTTTCAGCCACCCGGACGAGCCCAGTCCCGTGGAGACGATGATCCCGCTGGACGATTGTCGCTCCTCTTTTCCGTCGGCTTTTATAATGTATCTTGCAGAAACATGGGTCTGCCTGCCGATAAAGAAGTCGTTGACCGCCAGCAGGCTTTGCCCGTCATTCAATTCTGCTGCCGCCATGGTGACGTCCTTTCGGCGTCTGCGGCCGCCAATCACATCCCTGACGATATGGAGAACGTCTTCGATGCCAAAAGGCAGCAGCACGCCATCGTATCTCGTTGGATCCGGGTTCACGGCGACGAGGGGCTGGCCGTCCAGGTATTTCATGGTGTTGGCCACCAGGCCGTCCTGGCCGATGACGATGACTATGTCGTCGCCCCCGAATATGAAGTTTGGCACATGCTCGCGGTCGATTAGCTGCACCCGCGCCAGCCCCTGCAGCCGGCTCCGCGACGCGGCGACCGCGCCTTTGTATGCATTGGACTCGTCCATGTATTCGCCGATGTCGCCGCCCATCGCTTCCACATAATAAGCGGCCTGCGTCAGGTTGTTGAACTTTTTTGCCAGCTCGCCGGCGCGGGTCTGCCTGGTAATTATGACGATTTTCCGCTCGGTCGCATATTTCATTCCGACATCATCTCCCGCAGCAGGTCGGGCGTTATGTTCAACTGGCCGATTTTGCCCGCGCTGCCCGCCAGGCTCTGGAACGCGTTGGCAATGAGCGCCTGCGGCTGCATGACAAGGGCAGCCAATGCTTTGACCACGTCGGCGTCAATGTCGGACATGGCGTCCATCATGGCTTTTAGCTCATAGGCTTTCGCGTCCGCCTCGGCCCGGCTGTTTTCTGTGGCCAGCGCAATCAGGCCCTTTTTCTTTTCCTCTAAACTGATCTGCGCGTCAAGCTGCTCATTTTTTAGCTCGTTCTGCTTCGCCATCTCGGCCTGCTCGGCGTCGAGCTGGGTTTCGCGCACCTGGCGGCGCTTGTTCTCAATGGCGATTTCAGTGTTGTACTCGTTTTCCTTAATGCCGCGCTCCTGTTCGATGGAGGCGTTCCTGCGCTCATAAATGGCGTCGTCGGACATCTTCAGTATTTTTTCGCGCGTCTCGGCTTCCAGCGCCCGCGACGTTTCCTTGCCGGGGCGGACGGCCAGTACTGTCAGCCCAATGATCTCGATCCCGAACAAGCGTAGCTCCTCGTTCTCGCGCATATCATTGAGCATCTTGTGCGCCAGGGCTTCGCTTGAACGGATGGCGTCAGATAGTTTAAGGCTTTCCATGTGCTTTTTTGCCATAACGCGGATCAGGTTGCCAATCCGCACGGTCAGCTTCTGTAGGTCGTCGGATATGTAACTCCTGCCGCCTCTCTTGATGGCGAGCGTCAAATTGAGAAGCCCGGCCACATATTTGTAATCGACTATCCGATATGTAGCCTGCCCTTGAATGGACACCGTTTGCAAGTCCGCCGTGACTTCTTCGAATATGAATGGGCAATCGCTGCTGGCGATGGGTACCATTGCGATGGACGTCGTAGGGGCATGATAAAAAAACGAAATGCCTGCCCCTTCTTTAACGACTTTGCCGTTTTTGTATTTGAGAACGTACTCGTTCGGCTGAAACTTTATAAACTTCACCCCGAACATAAAAATCCCCTCCTTTATACCACTATGCTACAATCCCATTTTGTACGTATGTCATCTTTTGGTATATAATTTTGCTGGGCGGTGGCCCTTGTCAGCGGTATGCCGCCCTGATTCCGAAACCATGTCCATTATCTTCCGGCGAAAGTTGGCAGGCTGATCCTTTTTTCCCAGGATTGCCTCGTATACGTTTTGCATCTGCGTCAATGTGAACTCCCGGGGCAGCAAATTGAATATGATGTCGGTGTATATGATCTTCGATCGCAGCCGCTCCAGAGCCAATTTTATGATGCCATAGTGGTCGAACCCAAAGTCCCGTTCCGCCAACGCCACGCCGTCGATTGACAGTTCCGGTGCGTAAATGTCGACATGTTGCCCGGATGCGTGCGGGCTATCGTTATGATGCTCCGCGCCGTGCTCACCTGCTTCGTGTTGAATGTCGCTGTGCCGCTCTGTGCCATGCCGCACGGTGAACCATATAGGCTCGTTGTCAAACTTGGCCGACTCGGCCTCTTCCATAAGCCCAAGGTACGTTATTGATATCACCCTCGCGCGCGGGTCCCTGTCCAGGTCGCAAAATGTGTAGAGCTGCTCCAGCCAGCATTTGTCGACGCGTGACTTTTCGGATATTTTACGTCGTATATTATCCTCCGGCAGCTCGTCGATGCTCAAAAACCCACCCGGCAGGCACCATTTGCCCATGTGCGGTTCAACCGCCCTTTGATACAAAAGCACCCTCAAAATCGTTTCCGGCAGCTTTCTGTAGCTGTCCGGCTCGATAGTCTTGATAGTGAAGACAGCCGCGTCTGTGCATACAAACGGATGTTCATATTCAAATATACCGTCCAATGCAACCACCCCCATCTGTATTATTCGTCTTCCCTATACCCCTATCTGTATTATTCGCTTGCCCGTATATCCGCATACGTTTGTACATCCCATTAATCATATTTTTTATTTGATGATATTACTAATATGATAATAACAATTTGATATTATCAAATATAACATATCACTATTTATCAGTCAAGCCTTTTAAAAAAATTTTTTCGCATGCATAAAATACAAACGCATTGGCATGATTGACATGTATGAATAACGCATATTAAACAATCTATGGCAACTAAAAATGGCGCAATTTCGGCGTATCTAAAGTTATATTATGTTTGTCAGCAGTCAATGCTATAATGGGATCATGCGAATCAAGGTACAGCATTCGCAGTGCCGGTCCGGTTCCGGTAACGAACATAAGGGGGGCGCCATATGAATGTATATGATGGAATAATCCGCATGTGGCGCGGCTGGAATGTCGCGTCGGCATCCGATATCGACATGCGCTTGCATAACTTTCGTATACTTTTCGCATATAATTCCGGAAAGATTGAAAATGACAGCATTACATACCACGATACGCGGGAGATATTTGAAAATGGGCGCGCAATGAATTTTACCGGCGATCCTCGCGCGTTGTTTGAACTTGGCAACCAAAAACTCTGCTATGAATATCTTAAACACAAGATTGTCGCCCGCGATCCGCTCAATGTCCTGCTTGTACTGGAAACCCATGCGGCGCTGACAGGTGGGACGTACGACGAAAAACGTTTTGTAGAGCGAGGTGAACGCCCTGGCGCTTTCAAAATGCACGACTATGTGACCGGGCGCATGGAAGTGGGCTCGCCGCCCGGCGATGTGAAGGGAGATATTGAAGCCCTGCTTGATGAAATCAATGAAAATCCGCATGGCGATATTTTGACTGCAGCTGCATATTTCCATCTGCGTTTTGAGTATATCCACCCGTTTGCGGACGGAAACGGGCGCGTTGGGCGTGCGTTGCTCAACTACTACCTAATGACCCATGACCACCCGCCCATTATTATTTACGACGAGGACAAAGCGAAATATTACGAGGCGCTCGAAGCATACGACAGGGACGAAGACATAGCGCCCATGGTCAATTTTTTTCGAAATCAGACCGAGCGCACATGGGAAAAAACGCTATCGCGCGAACAGCGCTTTATTTAACCGCTCAAATATGCTCATTTTGCGTCGAATGTAAATTCCATACAGCCAGCTTCCAACATGTCGAATGTAAATTCCATACAGCCAGCCTCCAACATTAGGAGGGCTTTGCTAATCGATTATAAATTCATTCAGCAGGAACGAGCCGTCGTAGCCGCTGTACGACATGCTGAAGTAGCGCGTCACGCCCTTATCGTCTACAAATGAGACGCCCCTGTGGGGTATAACGCCAACATCCACCCATTGGACTGCAAAGGGTCTTTCAGGCGTCAAGTAGTCCATTGTATAAAGTTCACTCACAATGCGAAACGGGGAATAAACGTTTGACTCCATATAGGAGTCGTCAAATTCGATATGGATGTATTTAAAGGAGCTCACATCCATATTCGTCGCGATGAAGACCATTTCCGAATAATCAATATCCTCGACATCGATAAACACTTCGCAATCCTCTATTAGGGGGGGTGTGTCGGGCTGCCGCCTACCGCCTGTGGGATCAAAGCCGAATATGCCTACACGCAGCGCCACCCGGCTCAAGTCCAGCGCCACGCGCTCCTGTGGCAGCACTATCCTGCAGATAATGGCCGCCGCTTCGGCGCGCGTCACATTGCTATACGGGTTGAAAGTGCCCCGGCTGTCATTGCCCGAAAGGACTCCTGCACGGTATAGCTTGTACACCTCCGCGCTGTATGATCGCATGGGGGGCGCGTCGTTCAACCAGATGTCGGGCAGTTGATTTATGACATTTATCTGGCTAAGCTCGTCGTCCGGGACAGCGCGTGCGAAAATGTACGCCATTTCCGCCCTTGTCGCGGGCGTGTCATACTCGCCGGGGTCGACGTCGAACGGGTCCATATCGATAAGGCCGCGCGACACCGCGTAGGTCACGTACTCCCTGTACCATGGGGAGCTTGTTTTAAAGGCGCTTTCGTCGCCGCCGTTGTATATCTCATGGACGACTGCGGCCATTTTAATGGCCTCGGCGCGCGTGATGTCCCCGTCCGGGTCAAAGATGCCCCCGCCTTTGCCGCTCATTATTTGCAACTCGTAGGCCGCCTTGATGACCGCGCTGTTGTTCGCGCCGTACCATTGGTTCTCGTCGACATCGCTAAACATGCCGGGACGGTACTCCGCATTGTCGTAGCCACTAAAGCCGCCGATAGCGCCCGCAAACGCCGAAACGGCCCCCGCCGCCCCCATCGGCGCCGTTGATCCTGCTGCCAATACCCCCGCAGCAGCCGCCCCTGGCACAACAGTCCCTATTAGCACTAGAGCAACCACTATGAAATATAAGATCGTTGAAAACCTTTTCATCATTGTCAGCCCCCTGTTTGGCAATTATAAAAATCGCAGACGAACACTGTTCGCCCCCACATTTAATAGTATATATTATAACATACGGCTATATTTCGTATCGGCTTTATTTCGTATATGGCAGCCGCTGGACGTCTCGAAAACCAACTTTTACCAATTTATTTACAATAAACTAAATCATATTAGCTTTGATATGACGGAATAGATTATATACGGATTGAGGGGGAATAAGGAATAATAAGATAGAATGCCAAAGCAAGCATTCTAGCGCCGCTCTACAAAGTGTTGAAAGGGTTTGCTAACACCTTTTTTACCATTGAGCAAAACCGTACCGGCGCAAAGCATCTGGATCAATAGCTGCAATCGTTAAAATGCGAGCCGCCGCGCCGCTCGGTTTACCGCGCCCGTATTCCCATGACTCAACGGTCTTTTTTGAGACGCCGATAACATCTGCAAAAAACCCTTGCGACATATTAAGGTTAATACGAATATTCCGTATTTCTTCAGGAGAATAAATTTTTGGTGGCGTAGTTGACACATAATCGGAACGCAACTCAATTTTACCTTGCGCATGATCGAGCATTTCCTGCAACCCTTGCATAATCCCTTGTGATACTTTACTCATATTCATTCTCCTAATTCTCTTTTCGAAATTTCAATTATTTTTTTAAAAGCCAATCGTTCTGCATTATTTATGTCTTCTTTTTCATTTTTAGGATATGCATAAACCAGATAGATACGTTCATGTACAACAAAGTTCACATACAAGACACGTGCACCGCCACTTTTGCCGCGTCCTTCTATTGAAAGCCGCATTTTTCGTAATCCGCCGGTTCCGCGTATGACAGTTCCGACATACGGGTTATTTACAATTTCATTTTCGAGTTTACGCCTGTCTTCGTCATTAAGACCCATTTTATTCCATTGGCTGTCGAAAATCATTGTCGAATAAAATGTCCAGCCTATCTGGTTCACCTTCTTTCGTTATTATAATATCCTATTAAATAGGATATGTCAAGATCCGCTTATTCAATTCACATACGAATGCTTTGATTGCTGACACGTGGGGCGATTCGTGCTATTCTGTGTGTGTGGGATTTTAGAGGGAAGACTTATGCGTATTTTGCAAAAAAATTATAGGTTCCACTTTGTTGCGGTGATGATGATGTTGTTGTTGGCGCTGGCGATGTTTTGTTCCGCTTGCGCGCCGGGTGGTGGGGGCGCGTTTGTTGATGGGGGGCGCGCCGACGGCGTCGGTGGCGACGGTGGCGGTAGCGGTAGCGGTGTTGGTGGCGACGGCGGTGGCGGCGGTGGCGACGGCGATGGCGGCGGAAGCGGCGCCGATGGGCCGGCCTGGGCGCGGTACGCGGGCGATGAGATAACGCTGGGTTGGTATATTAATTTTTCCTGGTATACGACGACATGGGGCGGCAACCTTGTGTCGGACACCATTACGGAAGAGACGGGCGTGAGCATCAATTTTATTACGCCCGGGGGGAACGAGCGCGAAAAGCTGGACGCGATGATATCCGGCGGCGACCTGCCCGACTTGATTACGCTGGGTTTTTGGGAGCCGCAAATCGAACAGCTCATCGCCGGGGGGCTGGTTTATCCCCTCAACGAACTGGCGGACGCGCACGACCCATCTTTTTGGCAGGTCGCGGACGCGCAGCGGCTGGGCTGGTACACCCGCCCGGACGGGAACGTCTACGCCTATCCGAACTCGTCCTATTCGCCCGCCGACTATGACAGGCGCGGGAACATCGGTTCCAACCAATCATTCCTCGTGCGGGCGGACATATACGAGGCGCTGGGCAGCCCGGATATGACGACGCCGGATGGCTTTTCGGCGGCGATCCGGGATGCGCTCGGCCGCTTCCCGTCGTCAAACACGGCTGCAAAACCCACTGCCATGCTCGCCGCCGAGCCTGCCGAACCCGCCACCGAGCCTGCAGCGGGCGGCAAACCGCTGCTGTCCATCGGGCTGTATGATTTTGACAAAGACGGGTGCTTCTCGCTTGAGGAGATTTTGATGAACTTCCTGGCCGTGCCCTTCGAAAAGGACGGGAAAAAATACGACAGGTACGCCGACCCAGACTATATCAGGTGGCTGAAAACCTTCCGAGAGCTATACGAACAGGGCTATATATCGGACGAGACTTTCGTGGACCGCAGGGCGCAGGTGATCGAAAAGGTCAGCGAAGGCCGCTATTTTTGCATGCTGTACCAGCATACGGACATCGCCGACCAGCAACTGATCCTCCACAACAAGAACCCCGGCGGCACATATATAGCGACAGACGGCCCGATGAACGCGCGCCGCGACAAGCACACCTTGCCGGGCGTGGGCATCAACGGATGGACGGTCACACTGATCAGCAAAAACTGCGCCGCGCCGGAGCGAGCCATCGCGCTTATGACGTATATGATGAGCGAGCGCGGACAAAAGCTGCTCTACTGCGGGGTAGAGGGCGCCACATACGATACTGGAGAGGATGGTCGCCCCGTGCTGCGGACCGAGGTGCTGGATATGCTGAACACCGACCGGATGGAGTACAACCGGCTGTACGGCGCCGACAACACGTATTGGATGCTGCAGGACAACGCGATGCAGCTTGACTGGCAGCCGCCGCCCCAGCCCCCGCTCGCGCAGCCCAAGGAATGGACGTATCCCTACACCGTGTACATGCCCGAATACGACGTCAGCATAACCGACGGCGACGCCATGAACGCGAACCGGCTGATACGCGAGGAATGGGGGCGCGTCCTCCCGGCGCTGATACTGGCGCCCGACGAAGCTGAGTTTGACCGCCTGTTCGAGGAATTTTTGGCGAAGCGGGAGGATTTGGGGCACGATTTGGTCACAGGGGAGTGGATGCGGCTCGTGGAAGACGCGAAGCGCAAGCTGGACATGAAATGATCGCGAAATTGAAAGCGCGCCTTTTCCCCATACGGTTACGGCTCAACCAAAAATACATGCTAGCGGTTTTCGTGTATGCGTTGATCCCGTTTTCAATATTATTCGCCGTGTTGTTCGGCAATATGCGAAACGACGTCATAAACGAGCGGGTGAACGAGGCTCGTCGCAATGTCGCGCAAGTCCAGAGCCAGGCAGAAAAAATCGCTGACAATTGCAATATGACGGCGCAGTTTTTTTTAAACAACGCGAAGCTGAACGACTTTCTGCTGAGGGCCGCCAGGCGGGACGCCTTTGCGCCGGAGGAGTTGATCGCCTTTTACCGCGAGGACGTGAGCGGGTTTGAGAGGTTTGTCAATGCCAACCCATTTTTATATCAAGTCCGCGTCTACTACGATAACAGCGGCGTGCCGGAGATCATGCCCGTGCTGTACCATTCGTCCCGCATGGAGCGGCTGGATTGGGCGGGCGTTGGTCAGGGGCATTGGACATGGTATTTTGATTACCAGGATTTGATATTTCCGCCGGAGATTATGAAGCCGGCGCAAAATCTTATGGGTCTCGTGATTGGGATTGACGATTACAACGAGGGGCGGATCGGCGTTTTGGAAGTGGCTATCCGTATGAACGAACTGTTCCCCGAGCTTTTTACGCGTAGCGCCGATTATTACTGCGGCTTTGTCACAGGCGACAAATGGTACTATAACCCCGGCGACAGCGATTTTTGGGAAGCATACGAGGAGCCGCTGTCGGCGCTGGCGCATGGGGCGACGCATGCGGGCGGGGAAACCGAAGTGGCGACCTTGGGCGGGCGGCGGGCCTATGTGACGTCCATCCATATCAATCAATTCGACGGGCGATATATAATGGTAATGTTTCGCGACGACATCACAGCCCCCCTAGCCGCCAGCCGGAACGCGGTAGTTTTGATAGCCCTTGGTTCGCTTGTATTGCTCGCCCTTGCTGTGAACATCCTGGTCAAGGCCATGTTGTTTCGGTTTTACAGTATTGTGGTGACAGTGCAGAGGGTGCGGGGCGGCGATCTGCTCGTGAAGGCGCCCTACCTCGGGGACGACGAGATAGGCCTGCTTGCGGAACAGATAAACCAAATGCTCGATCGCATACGCCGCTTGATGGACGAGAACATCATGCGGGAACGGAGAGCGAAAAATTCTGACATCCGCGCATTGCAAAGCCAGATCAACGCGCATTTTATCTATAATGTGTTGGAATCTGTAAAAATGATGGCCGAAGTGGACTCTATGTACGAAATTTCTGACGCATTGACTTCACTCGGGCAAATGATGCGCTACAGCATGCAGTGGAGCGCGGTGAACGTCACGGTCAGCGACGAAATTGAACATATAATGAAGTATATCGAACTGGTCAACATGCGTTTTGATTATGCAGTTACCTTGCGCCTGGACGTACCCGCTCGCGTCCTCGAACAGGGGATTCCCAAGCTCACGATACAGCCGATAGTGGAGAACGCCGTCGTCCATGGCATTGAGGAGCTGGCGCAGGATTCCGTGATTGAAATCGGCGCCGATGAAGCCGGAGACTATTTCACGTTGGTCATTACCGATTATGGCAAAGGCATTGCCCCCGACAGGTTGGAATATATTAACAGGAGGCTGGCCGGCGAGACAGGTGAGATTGGCGACGAAGGCATCGAGGGCAACAGTGGGAACGGTGATGTGGGCGACATCGGGAGCAGCGAGGGCGACGTAGGCGACGGGAGCGGCGAGGGCGATGTAGGTGATGTAGGTGATGTAGGCGGCGAGGGCGACAGTGGCGACAGTGGCGATGGGGGCGACGGGGGCGGCATAGGCCTGATTAATGTGCAGACCCGGATTGTCAGGGAGTTCGGCGACGGATATGGCCTACGCCTGGAGTCCCCGGGGGATGGCGGTACACGCGTCGCCATACGCCTGCCATATACAAAGTAAGCGGCGAAGACAATCGTCGGAGGGGGGATTATGAAGACATTAATGATTGTGGAAGACGAAAAAATGATCCGCCTTGGCATCAAAACAATGGTCAAGCGCGCGCCGGTCGAGGTGGAGGAAGTGATCGAATGCACAAACGGCGCCGAAGCCATGGAGGTTCTGCGTAAACGCACTGTGGACGTCATGCTGACGGACATCCGGATGCCGATGATGGACGGGATTGAGCTTGTGCGCCTTGCATCCGGCTTACCTAAGCCGCCCATTTCCGTAGTTATCAGCGGGTATAGCGATTTTTCGTTTGCCGTGAACGCTATCCGCCATGGCGTGCGGGACTATATCACAAAACCGGTGGAACGCGCAAAGGTGTACGATTTGCTTAGCAAGTTGCAAGCCGAATTGGACGTGGCGGAGCGTGAGTCGGAAAGCGGGCGGATAGTCAGCCGCCATGTCATCCGCTCCCTCATGTTGGGTGGGGAGCCCAATGAGGGCGAATGGGATAGCCTTTCGGCGCAATATAGCGACGGGTTTTTAGCCGGTCCCTATATCGCTGCGTGCATGAGGCCGTTTAACATATTTATGCCGGTGGATGGGGAAGCCGAGGAGGGCATAGTAGGCTCTGAGCTTGAAGATACCTTTTTGAGCTTTTCCGATATGGAGGGGCAAATGGTTGTATTGGCGTCCGAAGCGGCTTTCGCGGCATTGTCGAACGGGGCGCTGGCAAATCGATGTATCGGGCGCAGCGGGGTCAAGCATGGCCTTGAACAGTTGCGCGACGCATATGTCGAAGCCGCCTGGGACCGTAAAAGCATGTTTGTGCGCGACGGCATCCGCGAGTGCCAAAAACAACAGGCCCGATTTGCGCCAAGCGGAAGTTCTGAACAATCTGCCGTCGCTGAGGCGAAAGCCGCAGCGACTACCACAGCGACAGCCGCAACGAAAGCTGCAGCGACTACCACAGAACCGATCACAACCGCACCTGCACCTGCGCCCGCACCTGCGCCCGCACCTGCACCCACACCTGCACCCACACCCGAACGCGTAATCCAGTTGCTGGAAGCCGGAAACGTCGACCAAGCCGCACGTATGTCGGAGCAGGTACTCTGTTCCGCGCATGGCGACGCGGACAAGGAGGAGGCGTATTTTGCTTTTATGGATCGGATGCTAAAAAACATAAAAAGCGAATATCCCCAAATAATCGCCGCAATGGGCGACTATCATAAACTTGAAAATACTTTGTCGTTTGAAAACGCCTATCGCCACCACCTGGCGCTCAGGGGCTGGATGAAGCGTTTTTCTTCGCTGCTTGGCGACCGGATGAAAAACAGATATATGCGCAAAGTCCAAGAAGCAATAGAATTCATTGGCGAACATTTCGCCGAAAATATTGACATGACGCTGGTCAGCAACCATGTGTCAATTAACTACACGCAGTTTTCTCCGATATTTAAAAAATATACCGGCGTCAGTTTTCCAAACTATGTGCTCAATGTGCGCCTCGCGGAGAGCATGCGGCTGCTGGCGAGCGATCCGTCTTTGAGCATAGCCAAAGTGGGCGAGCTGTCCGGGTTCGTGAACGACAAGCATTTTATGAAGTGTTTTAAAGACGAAACGGGGCTATCGCCCGGCGCGTATCGTAGAAACCAGCAAATGAAAAATGGCACATGAAATTGTAACACATGAAATTACGGCACATGACAGAATAGCAAATGACATTACAACACATGAAAAAATGGCATTAGACATTACAACACATGAAAGAATGGCAGTTGACATTACAATAATGAATGGCAATTAATATTACAACACATGACAGAAGGGCAATTTATAGAATGCAATATGGCAGTATGGCACATAACTGAGTAGCATGTGAAAGATGCTCATAAATTATGTAACAGAATGATATTTTTAGTGGCGTATAAACAAATAAATATTAAATAATAAGTAAATTTCAAAATTGGTATTTACACCAGGGTAAATGTGATAAAATAACCATATGCTCATATATTCAAATTTCAAAGAACCAATTTACCATTATTTAAAGATAAATATTCCCATTAATTAACAATTCACAGGCCGTGATCAGTACGGCTTGCGTTTGTTACACAAGACAAAAAGCAAAAAGGATATTATCGCTATGACATATAAAAAGTCTATCTCTTTGGCCTTATCGTTCATTATACTGATTGGGCTGCTGGTCGCGCCGGTATCGGCGTCCGCGAGCGGCGGCGGCGGTTCATTCAGGGTCAGCGGCTCTAAAATCTATAGACCAGACGGTACCGAATTTATCATAAAAGGCATAAACGTCAACGGGCCGGGCTATACATATAAAAGGGACACGCTGCAGGACGTGGGGCTGCTGGTAGACACATGGCAGTTCAACGCGGTCAGGCTGTGCGCCGCCGAAAAGTGGAACTGGTTCGCTTCCGGCTGGAACCGCGACCTCGACGCAATCATAAAAGCGTTCACCAGCAGGGGGATCGTCGTAATCCTCTCGAACCACGATTACACGGGCACATATCCGTCGCTGACGGCAGCGGGCGGTTGGGACAAGGAGAGCAACTACCTGTACCCGCTGTCCAATTTAAAAACGTGGTGGATTGACAAGGCGCACCGCTTCAAAGACAACCCCTATGTGTGGTTCAATATAATGAGCGAGCCAGGCGCGAACGCAAACCAAACGTCGATCGATTTATGGCGCCGCGTCCACAGCGAAGTCATCGAAGATATTCGTGCGGCCGGGGCCAGAAATATCATTGTCCTCGACGAGCATGCCAAGGGGCAGGGAAACGGGTACCGGAGCGGGTCTTCGTCGAATGACAGCGCGGTTATGAGCGCGGGGGCGGAGCTCAACCGAAAATATGGTAACCTGGTTTTCTCCCTTCACGTATATGAAGCGTGGGCGGACGGGTACACCCGGATGGATCGGTATTTCCGCGACGCGCGCGAGCGGGGCCTGAGCGTGATCATCGGCGGGTATAGCGTGGCGAAGGGCGACGCTAGGCAGAAAAACGCCGTATCCAATATGTTCAATGCCGCCATCCCCAACGGCGTCGGGAGGATGTACCGGGAATGGGACGACTACAACCTGCCGATGACGACCAGCGGGCACGGCTGGCAAATCAACAGGGCAGACGGGGTCAAGCCCGACAACCTCACATGGGTGGGCGATTTGATTTGGCAAGACAACCGCGGGCAGTTGGCTGCGCCGATCGAGTCCGGCGCTGCGGGCGGTTCTTTAATTGATAACGGCGGTTTCGAAAGGGTCATGAGCGACTGGGAGGACTGGGGGCGGGTCTCCGTGGTGAGCGGCGCGTCATACAACAGTTCCAAGGCGCTAAAGGTATGGCCCGGCGGCGCGGGCGGGGCGAGCCTCGCGGTTAAAATGAAGCCCAATACCATATACCGCCTAAGCGCTTACGGAAAGAACGACCGGGTGGCGTCGCCGGCTACCACCATAGGCATAAAATACAAGACATCCGCAAGCAGCCCGTACGAGCAGCACCATACCATTAATTTTCATGAAGACGGCTGGATGTGGAAATCCACGATATTTAATACGCCAACGCAACTGTACGACGCCCAATTTTATATATGGAAGGCCGATGAAAAAGCTACATTTTTAATTGACGATATAGAATTGATCGAGGAGATCGGCTCGACGCGCAGGTCTGGGCAAAGCTCAATACCTGTGGTATCGGCGTCGTCGGCTGCGAAGACCCCGGCGCCGTCTCAGGCGGTAACGCCGACGCCGAAGCCGCAGCAGGCGCAGGCGCAGACACAGGCGCCGGCGCGGACGCCGTCCCCTGCACCCAAACCGACGGCGACGCCGTCCCCTGCGCCCAAAGTGACGGCGACGCCGAAGCCTACTCAAGCGCCGGCTACTGCGCCCAAAGCTACAGCGACGCCGTCCCGAACGCCGTCCCCTGCACCTAAACAGACGCGAACGCCGTCCCCTGCTCCTAAACAGACGGCGGCGCCGAAGCCGACGGCGACACGAACGCCGACCCCTGCGCCCGCGCAGAAACCAACAGCGACGCGAACGCCGACCCCCGCGCCGAAGCCGACTGCGACGCGAACACCATCACCTGCACCAAAACCCATAGCGACACCGTCCCGAACGCCGTCCCCTGCACCTAAACAGACGGCGGCACCAAAACCCACAGCGACGCAGAAGCCCGCGCCAACCCCTTCGGAAGAGGACATAACGGCCAGGTTTACGGATCCCAATTTTCTCGCGGCGGTGAGAGCCATCGTCAAAAAACCAACGGGATCCATATTCAAATCCGATGTGGCTAATATCCAGAACCTCAACGTTAATAACAAAAAAATATCCACGCTGGCAGGCATAGAGTTCTTTACCGCGCTGGAGACATTGAACTGCAGCGGCAATAATTTGGGAAAATTGGACATGTCCAAAAATCCCGCACTAACCACGCTGGATTGCCAAAACAACCGGCTGACGGACATTATTGTTTCAAAAAACGATGTTTTGAATGCTCTCAATTGCAGTTTTAACCTATTAGAAAAACTGGATGTATCCAGGAATGGGGCGCTGACGCACCTGGACTGCAGCAACAACCAATTGCAATATCTGAGCGTAGTCAACAACAAGAAGCTTCAAAAGCTTGAATGCAGGAGCAACCGCCTCTCAAAGCTGGACGTATCGAAAAACGGCGCGCTGAACTGGTTGGACGTAAGATACAACTATTTCAATTCCATCAACGAAATCAATGGCTGGCGATCGGTGGCGAACTCGTCGTTCAGCCCACAAAATATTTAATCTAGCCCAAAACGATCTTATATATATTATATATAGGTACAGGTACGGGAACGGGAACGGACGAAGCAACCACGCTATTATTTAATATTACTGGCGTTCATTCGCCTGCATATGTAGCATTTACGACGTTTGTTATGCTTGCCCTCCGGTAGCGGCCCGGCGTGGCGCCGGTTTCTTTCTTAAAGATTTTCGTGAAATAGCTTTGATTATCAAAACCGACGCAAGCGGGGATGTCGATAATATTGATGGCTGGGTCGCGCAAAAGCTTTTTGCTCTCCTCGATACGCACATATGTGATATAGCCGCCCGGCGTCTGGCCGGTCTCCTCTTTGAAAATGCGGCAAAAGTATTGCTGGCTGATATAGAGGTGGTCGGCAATTTCTTTTAAGGTCAGCTTCTCCGCGTACTTGCGCTTTATGTAATCCACCGCCCTATATATTATGTCCATGTGCTTCGCGCCGGAAAAATCAAAAACATGCCCCGCGAAGCGGCGCGCCACCATGTGCAGCCATAGTACGATTTCTTCTATCGTGGAAAAGCTGTCGATCTCCCGCAGATAGCCGTAGTTATGCCCCAATATCGCGTTGATGTCCGCGCCGCCTTTCAGCGCCGCCCTGGACAGCAGCACTGTCAGCTCGACGACCCGCGAACGCAGCGCTTCGATGTTGCTGCCGTACTGGCACAATATTTGCCGCAGCATTTCGTTCAACGCCGCGTTGGCGGTGTGGATGTCGCCTCTGCTGATGGCAGCCATCAGCTCATTCTCCTTGTCGACAGGGTATGCCGACGTGAACATGTCCGTCTGCGTCGACACGGATTCCGCCAGCCCCGTCAGCGAATAGCGTTCGGTCGTGACATAGAAGAGATGCTCGCTGACGGCGCGGGCCCGCCTGGGTGATATACACGGAGCCGCCAGCCGGGCGCCCGCTGACAACTGCTCAATGTCGTCGTCAGTCAGGTCAACCGGCGGGGAGCGCCCCTTTACGTCGTAATCCATAAAATCGTCGTAGTCGGTCAGTATGAACGGCCCGGCCAGCGCCCCGGACGTCATCTTGCCTTTGCCGTCCAGTATAGGGGAGGCGCAGTAAACCAGCCCCGAAGGCGCGTAAAATATGTACCGCCCGCCAAACCTGCGCGCCTGATAGCAGCCATATAAAAAAGCGATGCGGCAGCTCTCCTCGCAATCCGTCTTTGCATACAACATCTGTAGAAAGCCCGTGTAAGCGGCGGCGTGGACGGAGGACTCAAACAGCAACTGCCCGCCAATATCCAATATGGTCACGCCAATCCCCGTCGCAACGGACATATTTTCAAATTGAATATGTTGATCCAAAATCCGCTATCCTATATATGTTCCAAGCCCCTGCTGTAGTATTCGACGCGCTTGTCTATATCCGTATAGTCGATCTCTCCGGTCTCTATGAAGCGCATCGCCGTCTCGAAGTCTGGTATGCCCGCCCGACCCCCGGGGCGCGTGCATTTGATGGCGCTGACAGCATTTGAAAAATCAGCCGTCTTCTTCGCGTCCCAGCCGCGCAGCAGCCCCGCCAGGAACGCGCCGTGGTATACGTCGCCCGCTCCGAGCGTGTCCACCACGGGGACTTTGTAGGCGGGCAGCTCAAAGAAACCGGACCCGTCCATGCCGACGCAGCCCTTCGGGCCGAAAGTGAAGACGACTGTATGCGGGCCCATCTTCAATACTTCGGCGCAGCTCGCCTTATAATCTGTAGACTCTGGGAACATGGCTTTGTAAACGAATTCGCTTGCGATAAAATAATCGACCAAGCCGATGTTTTCGAGCAGCCCCGGGCGCAGGTTATTAGCGTCCATCAGGACCTGGGCGCCGCTTTCGCGGGCTATTCGGGCAGCGCGCAAATTGGCGCCGCCAAGATAGGCGAGGAAAAAGAACTTTGCGTCGCGCACCGCTTCAACGTCGAGACTTTCGTCCTCGCGCACGCGCGGCGCGTTGCCCGGCTTAAACATGATGCTGCGCCCGCCGGTCTCCAAATCGCACATCACAACCGCGAGCGATGTCGTCGTGCCTGGCACTATCTGCATGCGGCTGACGTCTATGCCGTGGCGCACAATATCGGCATAGACCGAACGCCCGAACACGTCGTCGCCCAGTGTGCCGATCTGCATACACTTCGCGCCCAGCCGCGCGGCCGCGATGGTGCCTGTCGATACCTTGCCGCCCCCCTGCCATGTGTAGGCGTTGAGCCGCGCTCCCGTGTTGGACGTCGGTAGTTTGTCGAGGTTCATTGTGAAGTCCATGCACGGGCTTTCTATGCCAATTACATCAAACACTGGCGCACACCTCCGTTTTTGTTGTCGCCATGAGTATGGAAATCTGCTTCGGCAATTATATCACAAGCCCATAAAATTGGCTCGCCTGCCCCCACATACACTTACGTACACTTAAAAAATGATACCTTTTATAAAATCCGAACCATTGCAACATAAACGTCCTGTGATAAAATATAAGCCCCATAAAAAGGGCGCCACTATATGTTCCAGAAAACTCGCAATGAATCTTGTATACCAAAAAAGGAGGCGAACCATATGAAATCTCAAACAAAAAACCTGATAAAAGCCTCTGCGGCGATTGCAATAGCCTTGGTATTTATACTGACGGTTGCGGCAAACGCTTTTGCGGCTGAATGGTCAAGCGCGACGGTATCCAATATTCAGATTAAAGGCGACAATATTTTCATATCGCAGCTTTATGGAGATACTTTTATCACCCAAGACTTCAAGGCTTTAACGACAGCCGAGGCGTTCGGGGAACCGCTCTTCGGAATGATCGCCATGGGCGATACCCTGTTTTTTAACGATGGGCGCTACTGCACAAAAGACGGTATAACTTTCATAAAGACGGTAATCGACGGCAAAGAGGATCACAATGGGCTGTATGATTTGAACTATTGGAAAGGCACATGCTTTGGGGTGCAATGGAACAATGAGACAAATAATATGCATCTTTGCGCATCACAGGACGGAATTAACTGGACGAGCCGTCTTTCGTCTTCTGCAGACAATAGTTGGTGGTTCTCCTTTTATGCCTTGCGCGATACATTGTTTGTTTATGTTGGCGGGTACGACATGGAGCTGGATCATTACCGCTCATGCTTGTACATGACGAAAGACCTGCTTGACTTTACGGATCTCGGCGACCGTTATGGTGAACCCATCGCGACATACGACGGCACATTTTTGATCAGCGAAGTGCACGAGGATGATAAAGAAAGCGATAAAAGCTACACATACTATGTCTGCAACGACGGGGCGGATTGGCGCATCATGGAGATGGATGGGGCAAAGCAAATTAATACATCCTTTTTCCGGTTCAACCAATTTATTATGAATATAAATGAAACGCTTGACAATGTTTTGCCCGGGCAGAAACCTTTTGACTTGTCCGATTACGATGAGGGCAAACATACCGCGCTATACGATGGGACCGCACATCCCGCAGAAGTATCGGTTGACGGGTTATACGCGCGGGTTGGCGTTGAAAAATACGATTTTGCGTCCATTATCTATTCCGGCACAATGTTCTTGTCCAACGACGGCGAAAAGTTCAACTGGTATATGGGGGACGCCATGATGCAAAAGACGGCGGCCAATGGCAAGGGGCAGTTTCTCGTCAGCGGCGAACACGGTTTATTCCTCATATGCAGTCTTACGGATATAGGCGGAACATATAATTTGAACGTTGAACCGCACAGTTTTGATCCCGACGGCAGCGGGATAAAAATGCTCAAATACATCGAAGATCGGTACATTGCCTGCACTTTTTCCGGCGCCTTGTACAGTTCATGGGACGGGCGGAATTGGTTCGGGTTGGCTGCATTGCCGACCAATATGAATGATATTGCCTATTCATCGGGTGCTAAAATGTATTACGCAGCTTGCGACGACGGCATCTATGCCAGCAAAAGCATGTATAAATGGGATCAGGTCTATGCTTCGGACGAGATACTGTGGTCGATCTGCGCCGGGCGGGACAGGCTGGTTGCCAGCGGCGCGCGCACGCTCATATATTCATACTTCTATCTCGACGCGGGTATTTGGATGAAAGCGGACGCCCCGGATTTAAACAATGAAACATTATACGGCGTTGCCTATGGCGACGGCGTCTACATTGCCGCAGGCGGAACGGGATGGGGGGGCTACGGGATAGTCCTCCGTTCGACGGACGGATTTAAGTGGGAAACCGTCCATGACGGAGAGGAAGGCTACGAGGAAAATACGAACGGCGACAACTGTTATGCCAACTGCGCTAATACAGTCATATATGACGATGGCAGGTTTATTCTCACCGGGTTGAACCGGGCGTCAGACGGATTTGATATGACGTCAATTGACGGTTTGAAATGGAATAAACGCTATACTTATCGCTGGGGGCTTGACATTGCGGCTGTGGAGCCTGGCGTGTATGTTCGCGTCAAGGAATATAAGATTGAATTGTTTGACGGCGCGTTTTTAGACATACCGGCCAATGTTGATACTAGTTATGACGATTGGTCTGCCATTGCCCCTAATCGCGTATTAGAAACGCAATTTGAAGGCGCTGCGAGGATAAACGCTTCCAGCAGGGTATAGCGCGCCAGGGACTGCACACCGAAAGCCGTTAGTCGATTGTAAAACCGGTATTATACGGGCGAACGCTGTTCGCCCCTACGACATTTTGTATATGTGCGAAATTGACTGCCCATATGTAGGGACGCACAGTGTGCGTCCGCGACTTTTACAATCGTCTGCGAAAGCCGTATAAAAGGAGGTATGTACGATGATCAAGACATTAATATGCGAAGCTTCTTTTAAAAAGCTATCGAAATCAATTTGTGTTATTTTATCCGCGCTCCTTGTTTTTACGTTTATATGTGCCGACACATCGCCGATCGCCGCCGGCGGCGCGATACCGTACATCGCTGTCGACGACGCGCCGCCTATAGAGGGCGGGACGCATGTTGGCGGCTACATCTGGCTTGACGGCGCGCAGGGCGGCGGTTCAGCCGCCGCTGCCGGGAGCTTCGATGGCTACGCCATCACGATGGCGCTGGAGGTGGATCGCGGCGGGACGGTATGGGGGCCGAAACCCACGGGTGCGACCCCATCTGTATCAGTTGGCAGCGACGGGCGTTTTAGTTGCCTGTTCGTTTCTGGCGGGCTGGATTATTACGCGGAGCGCCTCTATGTATACCTGATCCCGAGCGGCTTTGTGCCGAACAGCGATGTGGAGAGGACGGCCGCTGCGGCGCTCGATACGGTGACCATAGATCGTTACAGCGACGGGCGGGTCACCATAAACCATACAAAAACGCCGCCTGTGAGCAATGCACAGACGCCTGCAGGGGGCGGCGGAACCACGCCTGGTGGGACCACTCCAGGCGGGGCCGCGCCCGGCGGGGCGCCTGCGGTTGGCGGCGGCGGCGCTATGTCCGGCGGCGCCACGCCCAGCTTAACGCCCGCATCCCCCCCGTCCAAACAATTTATGCAGCAGAAGAACCCAACGGGTACGCCCAAGCTGTCAATATGCTACTCCCCCTACACGAACGGCCTCTCCCCCGAGACCAACAGCGCCGTGCCTATGGAGCAGATGCTCTGGCAGCTCAACCTGATATACCCATACGCGGACACCATACGCCTGTTCGGTGTTTCGGGCGAGCTGGAGAAGATATACAAACCGGCTAAGGAAGACTACAAATTCCGGATCATAGCGGGCTGCTGGATCGACAGTCGCTATTCGGAAACGCAAATTTATGCGGAGCTGGACAAACTTATCGAAATGGCCAACGCCGGATATGTCGATGTCGCGGTCGTCGGCTCGGAAACGGTAGCGCGGGGCGACTTCCCAGTCGGCACGCTGATAGACTACATCGAATATGTAAGGAGCGGCATAAATGACAAAAACGTGCCGGTCGGCACGTCTGACGTGCCGGATGTGTTTTTGCTATATCCTAAATTGGTAGAGAGCTGCGATGTGATATTATGCACCATCTACCCATTCTTTGTTAATATCACCTCGGACAAGGCGGCGCAAAACCTGGCGGAAACCTATGGGCGCGTAAAGGCTGCGGCGATGGGGCGGCAGGTCATCATATCCGAAAGCGGCTGGCCCACAGAGGGCAGCCCGGAAGGCGCCTCCGTGCCGGGTATGAAAAACGCACGTGAATTATTCGTCGGCACATACGCTTGGGCGCGCGAAAACGACGTCGAGATCGTGTTCTTCAGCGAAATCGATGAGGCATGGAAAGTCGAGGGCATGGGCGGCGACGTCGGCGGCCACTGGGGGCACTTCACATCGGTGGGCATGTTAAAAGACGCGTACTTGGATACGTATCGTTCGATATCGCCTGTCCCGGTACTGGACGCAGCGGCGGTCGAATGGGCGGAGGAAGCCATCGCAGAGCTGGTGACGCTGGGCGTGTTGAACGCCGGGGGACCCTCTCTGTACGAGCCGCTGCTCCCCATTACGCGGGGGGACTTCATCCACTACCTCGCAAAAGCGCTGTCGCTGGAAACCATCACCGGGCGGGTCGGGACGACGTTCGCGGACGTGGACCCGAACATATACTACTACTTCACGATGGGCGCCGGTCAGAAAGCGGGGCTCGTGATGGGCGTCGGCGGCAACCGCTGCGAGCCGATGTCTGATATAACGCGCCAGGATATGTTCACGTTGATATACCGCGCATTGAGCTACGCCGGCATGGATTTGGCGGCGGGGGCGGGTTCGGGCGCAAACGGTGCAGCAGATTTGGCTGCCCTCGACAGGTTCGCGGACAGGGGCGCTGTCGCCGACTACGCAAAAGAAGCGATATCCGCGCTGGCCCGCAACTCGCTGGTAATGGGCGACCACAACAGCAACGTCAACCCGCAAAGCAACGCCAGCCGCGCCGAAGCCGCAGTCCTACTGTACCGCGTCTACAAATTCGCCAATGGGATATCATAATCATAAAACCATACCTTATTGGATATCTGCAGCGGCGCGATGAAGACATCGCGCCGCCGCCCCACCGCCCCCGCAACGCCCCGCCCCCCTCCCTGGGTACGCGGGCGTCCCGCCCGCAACGTCTCAACCACCCTCACCACCACAGCAACGACCCACCCAACCCATCCACCTCCCCCAGCCTCCGCTGCCATCCGCGTTTTACATAATTGCGATCATTGGTATACAATAATCCCAAATCATAA
>Ga0099364_10002884_pt1 | contig 27169 bp, 20 predicted proteins | sample TergutTh196P3_FD_73070 | JGI IMG/M metagenome (GOLD analysis project Ga0099364, IMG submission 73070) | Microcerotermes parvus P3 segment gut microbial communities from Pointe-Noire, Republic of the Congo - Th196 P3 | ecosystem: Host-associated > Arthropoda: Insects > Digestive system > Gut ... | reverse complement strand
GGAACCTCTAAAAATTCAAATTTTCGCTATTGCTGTGACGGTAAAGCCTTGATTTTACTAAGCCGTTTTTCTCAAAAAAGCTATTTTTAGAGGTTCCCCATATTTTCCAACGCCAGTTGGATTTTCGATTTTGAAAAAGATGATAGAATAATAATCAGACTTCGTGAAAAGAGTCCGCTTCTATATTTTTTGTTTTGAAATTCGGAGGGAAATAAAATTTGTTTTACATTATACTTGGAATCGTGTTAGTTGTAACAATCTCTGCTGCGTTTATAAAGAAAAAGAGCACAGTGGAATCTCCTTTGGAAGAAACGGAAGAACTTCCTTTATCTCCCGTAATTGTCCCCGCGCAGATTTCTGCTCAGGAGGAACAGGATAAGCCGGAAGCGATAACGAAAATAGAAAAGATTACCTATGACGTCAGTGAAAAGCCCGAAACCTTAAAAGTGGAAACCTTAGTTGCGCCTCCATTGACTTCACCCGGAGTAAGCGGGTCCACCGTTTATTCATCCGCCGGAGAGGTAATCCGCGCCCCTGACAGCGTCAAACGCGATGCCTACGGTTTGCGCTGGAGTAGCAGGTCTTCTGAACTGAACGTAAATGGAGTAATTTTAAGGGGGGCAATGATCTATTGGGCTGACGGAAAACCTGGGATAGAGGAGCCATCCTGTATAGACATAACGCTGCCGTTTGAAGTCACCCATTCCGAGCGCATAAAAGACAGCGCTGAAAATTACGCAATGATGACCCCGTCTCAACGCGGAGGATATTTGACATGGCTGTCGGGGGGACGCAATTTAATGCCTTCCGACTTGTCTTGGGTATCGCTGTGGTTTATGGGGATAGAACGCAGAGCGCTTTTGGACAAGCAGGACATCGCGCAGTGCATGGTTGAATCCCTGCGCATGCTTCCGTTTGTGCGAAATGAAAAATTGTACAGCAACATGAAAAACCTTTCCGTTTGGCTGACAGTAAAATTTATGCTGCCTGAAGATCAGCTGCTTAAGCTTATTCAGAATATGAAAGACGCTCCGGTTGAATTCTTCAACGTGATCCTCACCACCTACAGCAACGCAAAACTGCCTTTGCCCTCATATTTAGCCTACATAATCATGTGTTACTCTCCTATTGCGGGTAAATCAGCCCCGTATATGGAAGACCTGATAAACGCCTTTGCGGGCATATACAAGGATCAGACCGGCGGAGGATTGATACTTATGACCCCGGGCGCAAAAATACCGCTCACTTACGTATCAACCAACCCTTCAATACCCGAAAACAAACGTAAACAGGATATAATCGACCTGCCGGACTTTTTTAAGGACATCATGCAATTTAAACCTTTAATAAACTCATGGAACGAGTTCATAAAAAAATATGAAGAGAACTATTTTGAGGAGGAAACTGACGAAATCAAACACACGGACTGGGAGCCATTTATACAGGAAAACCTTAATGGCGGAGAACTTCCTCTTATAATAAAATTAGGCGCTATAGCTTCATTTTTGGAAATTGAGCAGACGGAAAAACCTTCAAGCACGGAAAGAAAGGAAATAAGCGAAATAGCAAGGGTCGAAGGTTATCTTATCATCCCTGAGCTGTGTATATCCGGGAAAGAATATAAATGGGAGGACAATGTAGCCCTTACTTCAATAGCTATGGGGGAAAAAATAAGCGATGATTACAACTCCGCGGCTTTGATGCTTGAATTTATAACCGCTCTGGCCGGAGAAAACGCGGAAAAATATGGAGGCGTTCAGGAAATATTAAATACGACGATAAATTATTTTTCCCTTGTAAACGAAGAATTAACAAGGCTCAATATATTACCCGATACTTTTGATGAGGAAATGCAAAGCCCGGATAATTTGGGAGAATGTCTGCAGGCATGGATTAAAACGGAGGATCGCGAATATATACGCAATGTCGTTTACGACATGCTTAAATTATCAGAAGAACCTGATGACAGCGACGGCAGCAAAGACAACGAAAAGAGCAGCGACAGCGAAAACAACGGCGACTCTGATCATGTCAAACTAATCTCAGAAAAGCTGCACCAGGTTCTTGACATAAAAACCGAAACCTATGAAAAAATAACGACTATTCCTCCTATGACCGGAGAAAAATTAGTGGAAATTTTGTCCAGTCTTTTTAAGAAATAAAATAAAGGGAACCTCTAAAAATAGCTTTTTTGAGAAAAACGGCTTAGTAAAATCAAGGCTTTACCGTCACAGCAATAGCGAAAATTTGAATTTTTAGAGGTTCCCTAAAGGTAATCATCAATGTATCAAACACCGTGAAATTTACTTCGCCGGATCAAATTCTTTATCGAAAAGCGCTTTCAATTCTTCCATTGACATGCTGCCTATGTCCCCGTCCAAACGATCCCTCACGGAAACGGACTTCGTTTCAATTTCTTTCTCCCCTATTACGAGCATGTAAGGAATTTTGTCAACCTGCGCGTCACGAATCTTCTTCCCAAGTTTTTCGGGCCGGGCGTCAGTTTCCGCGTTTATTCCCCACTCTTTAAGTATGGCCCCGACTTCATTTGCCCAGCCAACATGATTATCGGATATAGTAAGGATTTTAGCTTGAACGGGAGCGATCCAGAACGGGAAAGCCCCCGCAAAATTTTCCGTCAAAATTCCCAAAAAACGTTCAAGGCTGCCCAAAACGGTGCGGTGCAGCATTACCGGACGGTGCTCTTTTCCGTCATGAGAAATGTAATGCAGGTCAAAGCGTTCCGGCATCTGGAAGTCCAACTGGATTGTGCCGCACTGCCATGTACGCCCTATACAATCTTCAAGGTGAAAATCAATTTTAGGCCCATAAAACGCTCCGTCTCCGGGGTTCAGTTTGTATTGAGTTCCCATGGAGTCAAGCGCTTCCTTGAGAGAATTTTCCGCGATTTCCCATTGTTGCGCCGTTCCCATGCAATTTTCAGGGCGGGTCGAAAGCTCGACGCGGTAATTGAAGCCGAAGACAGTCTTATATATATATTCACAGAGGTTCATTATTCCAATGACCTCATCCTTTATTTGTTCCGGGCGGCAATAAAGATGCGCGTCATCCTGCGTAAAGCACCTCACGCGCATGAGGCCGTGAAGAACCCCTGAAAGCTCGTGCCTGTGAACGATCCCAAGCTCTGCCATTCGCAACGGCAAATCCCTGTAACTTCTCATACGGGATTTATATATGATTATCCCTCCCGGACAATTCATGGGCTTAACGGCAAAAGGACGTTCGTCTATCTCCGTAAAATACATATTGTCCTTATAATGATCCCAATGGCCCGAACGAACCCAAAGCGACCTATCAAGTATCAGAGGGGTGCGTATCTCGCTGTAACCTCTTTTGTAATGCTCTCGCCTCCAGAAATCCATAAGCTTATTCAATATCATCATGCCCTTTGGGTGAAAGAACGGGAATCCGGGCGCGTCCTCGCTAAAGCTGAAAAGGTCAAGCTCCCTGCCTAATTTCCTGTGATCGCGGGCACGCGCCTCCTCTAATCGTTTTAAATGCAGCGAAAGCGATCCTGAATCCGCAAAGGCAGTTCCGTACACGCGCGTAAGCATTATATTGTCCGATTTGCCGCGCCAGTAAGCGCCCGCCACCGAGAGCAGCTTAAAGTGTTTTATCCATGAAGAGTCGGGGACATGAGGGCCGCGGCACAGGTCAACGTAATTACCCTGAAAATATAAAGTGACGTTGACGTCCCTACCGTCCGCGGACGAGCGTATTTCGTCTATAAGTTCAACTTTATACGGGTCCTTCTTATCCTCAAAAAATGAGATCGCCTCCGCGCACGAAAGCTCCCTGCGGGTGACCGGAATTGATTCCTTGGCTAAACGCTTCATTTCATTTTCTATTCTGGGCAGGTCATCCTCGTTCAGCACGACGCCTTCAGGCATTTCCACATCATAATAAAACCCGTCTTTTATGCAGGGGCCTATTCCAAATTTTGCCCCATTCCAGATATTTTCTATGGCTTGAGCCATAAGGTGAGCTGCTGAATGTCTGATTATTTCGAGCCCCGCTTCGGAATCGGGAGTGACTGCGGATATTTTTCCGCCTTTGCTTACGGGGGCTGATAAATCGAAAAATTCCCCGTCAACTTCCGCAGCTATCGCAATTTTTAACTGCCCGAGCTGTTTGATGACGTCCGCATAACTTCCGGACTCAATTTCTATATTTTTATCGCTGCTATTGAAAACAAACACTTTGTAAAACCTCCATATTTAATATCACTTTTTCCCGCTGCTTCCAAAGCCGCCTTCGCCGCGTTTAGTGGAACTCAGTTTTTCATCTTCGATCCACGACACGCGAATGACCGGAGCAAACACAAGCTGCGCTATCCTGTCTCCCGCGCTAACGGTAAATGGGTCTGAGCCGTGGTTGATCATGATGACCTTTATCTCTCCGCGGTAGTCGCTGTCAATTGTCCCGGGAGAGTTCAAAAGAGTTACCCCGTTTTTCAAAGCTATACCGCTTCGCGGACGGATTTGCGCTTCGTAACCTTCCGGAATTTCTATTTTTATTCCGGTGGGAACTATTGCCCTTTCTCCCGGCAAAAGAAGGACTTCTTCGGAAGCTCTCAGGTCAGCGCCGGTTGACCCTGAAGTCTCATAACTCGGAAGAGGAAATTTTTCAGCGTTCTTATCTCTTAAAATTTTTGCTTTTATAGATTTGGGCATTAATATCATCTCCTGCTTATCACCGTAGTTTATCGCTGCTAATAATGAATGAAACGTCTTAATCCCTTTCTCTTCTGAATGACCCGCCTCCGTGCGGTCTGCGATCTCTATCTCTGCCTGATCCGTTTTCTCTGTCTCGTGGCGCAGTTGGGCGTGTGTCACTGCTTATTTTCTTTAATTTCTCCTCCCTGTCTTTTTCCGATTGAATTGCGGACGAAAAGCCTTCATTGACGATCCTCTGCTCATCGTCCAATATACGCCTTCTGGTAAGGTTTACCCTGCCCATGTCATCGATTTCTTTAACTATTATAAGGGCTTTGTCTCCCACGCTGAAGGCATCCTCAATTTTCGGAATACGGAACGTGCTTACTTCGCTTATGTGCAATAGCCCCTCTTTTCCCGGCAAACACTCAACAAAAGCTCCGAATGCCAGCATCCGCGTGACCGTTCCCCAATACATCTCTCCGGCTTCTAAATCTTTAGTTAAACCGCGTATTATCGCAATCGCTTCGTCAACTTTTTCCTGAGTAGCTCCTGCTATGCAAACCTCACCGCTGTCCTCAACATTTATTTTCACGCCGGTTTTTTGGGTTATCCCTCTTATCGTCTTCCCTCCGGGCCCTATGACATCGCGTATTTTTTCCGTATCTATGATTAGTTGGGATATACGAGGCGCGTTCGGTGAAAGCGGATTGGGTTCTGGCATGGCAGATTCCATTTTTTCAAGTATTTGAAGCCTGCCCGCTCTTGCCTGTTCAAGGGCGCGCTCCAAAATTTCGCGCGTTATCCCTCCGGCTTTATTATCCATTTGCAGCGCGGTTATACCGTTGCGGGACCCCGCGACCTTAAAATCCATATCGCCGTAATGATCCTCAAGCCCCTGTATATCCGTCAATATTTGGACTTTATCGCCTTCTTTAATTAAACCCATCGCAATTCCGGCAACGTGCCTCTTGATGGGTACTCCAGCCTCCATCAGGGATAGGCTTCCGCCACAAACGGACGCCTGAGAGCTTGAGCCGTTCGATTCCAAAATATCCGAAACAACGCGCATGACGTAAGGGAAATCCGCCTCTTCTGGTATGACCGCGCGCAGGGCGCGCTCGGCGAGAGCTCCATGCCCTATCTCGCGCCTGCCTGGGCCGCGCATCGGGCGCACCTCTCCGACGGAGAAAGGAGGAAAATTGTAGTGAAGTATGAATCGCTTGGAAGGCTCGTCCTCCTTGAGCCCGTCGAGAACCTGGTCGTCCTCTCCCACCATTCCCAAAGTGGTAACGGCCAAAGCCTGCGTTTCTCCTCTGGTAAACAAAGCCGAGCCATGCACACGAGGCAATACTCCAACTTCGCATATTACGGGCCTGAGTTCATCCATAGCCCTTCCGTCCGCGCGGACTCCGTCATTAACGGCCGTCAGCCTCATTATTTTCTTTACCTGCTCTTCTACCGCGTTGCTTATATAAAGTTCCCATTCCGCGTGAGTCTCGGCGAAATGTTCCTGGGCTCTGCCCTTTATTTCCTCTATTTTTGCGTAGCGCGTAGCTTTTTCGTGGATAAGAATCGCAGAGCGTATCTCATCCTGTAAAGAATTTTCTATCCAATTATCAATTTCCGGGCACGATTCAGGCTGGGATATCGTTCGTTTTGGTTTTCCGACAAGACCTCTGAGTTCGCGCTGTACGGACGTAATTTTGCGTATTTCAGCCAGCGCCAGGTCCATAGCGTCTATCAAAACCGACTCCGGCAACTCTTTTGCCCCGCACTCCACCATAGTTACCCCGTCGTCATGCCCCGCGACAAGCAAGTCCAATTCTGACAGGGCAATTTGAGTTTCAGTCGGATTAACTACAAACGCCCCATCAATATATCCTATTCTGACAGCCCCAACCGGACCGCCCCAAGGTATATCGGACAGCGTGAGAGCCATGGAAGCAGCGTTTATGGCGAGAACGCCCGGAGGATATATCTGATCCACCGAAAGCACTACGGTAATTACTTGTACTTCATTACGCATCGTTTCATCAAATAATGAACGGATCGAACGGTCCGTCATGCGCCCGCTGAGGATAGCGGTCTCCGATGGGCGCCCTTCCCGTTTTATAAATCCGCCGGGAATTTTTCCCGCGGAGTAATACCGCTCCTCAAAATCCACCACCAGCGGGAAAAAATCTATCCCCGTCCGCACGGTATCCGATATGCATGCGGTGGTAAGCACTGTCGTATCTCCGTGACTCGCAATAACTGCGCCGTTCGCCTGTTTCGCAACTTTCCCGGTGCGAAAAACAAGCGGTTTATCCCCTATTAATACAGAAATTTCCTTCTCTTCAAAATTCAAAAAATCCCTCTCCTTATTTTTCATCTCTTTTCACATTTAATAAGAATAACACATTTATTTTGAGTTTCCCCATTTTATTCCCACGCATTTTCCTCATTTTACTCACGGGGAAAAAGAGATAGTTGCAAGGAGGGAACGGGTTTTCGTAAAAAAGAACGAATACCAACATAGGATTTAGAAAAAATTTCCGCCAAGCCATCGGAGATGGCATGAAAAGTAAATTTCGCTAAACCATATAAACGTTTTGAGGCTTCAATAATTTCCATTACTTCAATGCTTTCGTCAAATTTTTTGCTCAAAGCGCCCATATACCCAATCGCTATGGAAAGAAACAAGTCGAGATTGCGTATAGATTTAAGCGAGCGGACAAGGAGCTTCTCGAAACCAAAGCCTTGCTTTTTAAACTTGTAATATTCTTCAATGCGCCAACGCATAAGGTATACTTTGGTTATGGTTACATACAGTCTTGGGTCGTCGCTATCAAGACTTGTGAGAAGCAATAGCGGTTCTTTTACTAGTGGTATGTTACATCTAATGTTTTACAATAAAAGATTAAAGAGGTATCATTTCCCAAGAGGAGTGATGCCAAATGGTACGGTCAAAAAAGCAAGTAATTCTAACAACTGAAATGCGCAAAGAACTTGAACAATTCACAACAACCGGAGTTAGAAGCGTTAAGCTGCTAAAGAGAGCAAAAATAATCCTTGCTCTTGATACGTCAACAGACATCAAGCCGGAAAAAGAGGAAGAAATAGCCAGACACATAGAGGTTAGCCGCCAGACAATACAAAATGTGAAGAAGGATTTTTTTGCAAGCACAGACATTCATTCTTTTTTGCAGCGTAAGAAGCGGGAAACACCCCCAGTACCGGCAAAAGTTACAGGCAAATTAGAAGCACATATAATAGCATTGGCTTGCAGCGAAGCGCCTGAAGGTTTTAGCAAGTGGAGCTTAAGGTTATTAGCCGACAAGTGCGTGGAATTGAATTATGTAGATGAAATATCATATATGACAGTTAGCCGTGTTTTAAAAAAACGCAACTTAAGCCTCACTTGAAGGATTATTGGTGTATACCCCCCAAAACATAATGGAGCTTTTGTGGCAGCAATGGAAGATGTGTTAGTGTCAGCCGTCATATGAAACATTTAGGGCAGAAGAAGCTTTTAGGCTTGCTCAAAAGCTGGAAATACATTTCTGAGCTTTCGGCGTGGCATGTACAGAGAAACTCTAAACAAAAAGGGGTTGATTGGCACTTTTCCACTGCTGATGCACGTATTAAGCTAAAGCGTTTATATCCCCAAGTTATTTTGTAAAACATTAGACGTGACATGCCACTAATGCAACAATTTGATAGATTGTTGCATTAGGCATTTTACCACAAAAAAATTTTTTTTAATGTCTTGCATAAAATTACGCCCTCGTCTTGCGGTCCGGCGAAGCCGGTTCTTTTTGCCCGTCTTTTTAGTGAAGCGACCCAGAAGTTTATTTCTTTAATTTTTCTGTAATTGCAATTGTTTTGGCTGGATCGTTTCGTCGCGTTGCTCCTCGCGAATACGAAAAAACAACGGCCTTTAATGTTAATTCATAGCTGGTCAATTTCAAGCTGGATAAACGCACGGTCTTGTGAGGTCAGGGTGTCATTTGCCGATTGAACCGCAAGCTCACGTATACGCTGTAATATAGAAGCTGTCGCCTGAAGTGCACCTTCAGCAGTTTGTATCATGGATATGCCGTCCTGAGCGTTGCGGGTTGCCATATCGAGCCCTCTTACCTGAGCGCGCATTTTTTCGGAAATGGCAAGACCAGCGGCATCGTTAGCCGCCGAATTAATGCGGAGCCCGCTTGACAATTTGGAGAGCGATTTTGCTATCGCCGATTGATTTATATTCAGGTTGTTGTACGTGTTCAACGCTGGTAAATTATGATAAATCCTCACTATATCAACCTCCATGACGTTTATCCTTATTCCAATATATTAAAACCGCTGTTTACTCATAGGGATATAAACACGTTTATCCAAAAAGAAACAGGTATGCCACGTCTGTATATATTCTTGCTTACCCAAGCAATTGTTCCGTAATATTAAGCAAATCCTATCTGATTAGCTGGAGGATATTCTGCGGAAGCTGGTTCGCTTGAGCGAGCATTGCCTGGCCGGATTGAAGCAGGATATTCAGCTTCGTGAAGTTCATCATTTCTTTTGCTATGTCGAGGTCGCGTATTCTGCTCTCTGAGGCTGTCAGATTTTCGGAGGTCATTGTCAGATTGTTTACCGTATGCTCAAGCCGGTTCTGATATGCTCCAAGTTTCGACATTTTGGTTAAGACACTGGTAATCGCGTTATCTATAATCGTTATTGAGCGTGATGCCGATTCTCTGTTCAATAGGGAAACTTTGTGAATACCCAACGCCTTGACTCCCGCATCCCCGAAACTGAGGATTAAAGATTCTCCTTCGTTAGCTCCTATCTGTAAGACAGTCGAGTTTGAAACGATATGCAAAATAAAGTCCTCAGCACCGGCGATGAATTTGTAAGTACCGTAACCGTATTCATCGGGAGCAGTTCCTTTTTTTCCTGACATGACTCCTTTGCTGTCTAATTTGAAGGCGAAATTTGTCCCAAAAGTTATGTCTATATTATTTAACGCCTCGACTATTGTATTGCCGCTGAATATCATGCTCGGTGCTACACGAGCTCCGTTGTGCGCGTCTGTGAGAGTAACCTGATATATCGGGTCAACAGCGTCCTGAATCTCCGCAAGCCCCAATCCTTGCAACAGCCTCTCATCGCCAGATATAGTCATCCTGCCCGCTGAACCAACTATGGGCGAATGAATAAGCAACGTCCCCTCAACAGATTGCATAGTGCCGGCTTTGTGGTGAGATGAAGCAAGATTATTGGATGCCCCTGAATCTCTGACGCCACCGATATTCGTTGCAGCTTGAAACCAATAGTGATTAGGGAACAACCGGTCGAAATCCTCATATCTCATCTCATGCCAGTTTACCTGATACCATCCATAGTCCGATATGGGGTTTATCCGATAATCGTCAGGTTTAGGGACAACGGTGTTCCAAACCTGCTTTGGGCCGCCCCATGCGTAGTATCCGCCAATAGCTCCCCTGTCTTCAAATCGGTCTTCAATGGCAACTTTCGCAATGAAAGCGTCGAATTTATCCGCAGTCGTACTGGTTGGCATCATTTCACTGCGAAATGTATCATAATCCGCGAAACGACCGTTGCTTGCCTTGAATATCGCCGCGCTCATCGCCGGTTCACCGCCGCCCGTCTCTTTCAATTCATCCAATAGTCCAATAATGCCCGTGCCTCCGTTAGCTCTGCTCTCCTCGTCGAAATATCTAACGGCAAGATAACCCGCCGTATACCACGTATCCTCTCCTACAGGTGTGTAGGCGGAAGGGTTTTCCCAATAATCATCGTCATCGGAGTTAAACAGAGTGAAAAGACAACCCTTGATATAATCAGGAAAATTGGCGGGGCCTTCCCTCTCCACAGCGTCAAGTGTTCTTCGATTTCCATTCGCTATGTAATCCGCAAGCCCTTCTATCAGCCATGTACCACTGCCATCACCTCCACGCTGGGCGCTCGCAAGATTTGGGTGAGCTCTCATGGACGCATGAACCATCTCGTGAGCTATTACAATAGACAGGTCATAAGTGTCAGTGTTTTCGTTGATTACCTTTGGATTCATTCCAATCCATATCACGCCATCTGTATCTTGTGTACAAAACATATTCGGAAAGTCAACAGTCATACCGTAGTTATAGGTGATATGGAGAGACGCGCCGTTGCCGTCTAAATTATAGAACTCCTTTATTAGACTCGCCGATCCTTGAAGCCAGTGCGACGCTAAGGCGTTCGCCACATGGTCATGCCTGCCAGGGACTTTATAGTCATAGCCTACGAATTGAACGGGAGAGCCTGGCACTGCTGTTCCTGATTCCTTTGTCATTCCTGCCGCCTGTTGTATTGCCTGTGCCATTTTCTCTCCAAACTCGCCGAGCGTGTCGCTACTGTATACGGCAAATGAAGTAGAGCTTCCGTCCTCGAATGAAACCGTCAGCGTTTGCGGAGAATCAAATACCGACACCCCATTTGCGTCCATGAAATTTGCAATATCGCCTAACCGTGAATTTTTTCCGGCCACTATGGAAGGAGGATATTCGGCCATCCTGAATACATTGCTTTTCAGCACTTGATTCTGACCTGAGTTGAGCGCCGCAACTGAAATTTTGTAATTACCCTCCATTTCCGAGACCTGCCCGAATTGGTCTACAGAAGAAAGCGAACCTTTGACGTTTACCCATACGCCCAGCTTATTACTTGACCACAAAGCGTCCGAACTTCCGTCAAGCAATTTTCTTCTGTTAAACTGCGTCGTGGAGGCTGTGCGGTCTATCTCGTCCCTTAGCTGGTCAATTTCAAGTTGGATAAACGCTCGGTCTTGTGAGGTCAGGGTATCGTTTGCCGATTGAACCGCAAGCTCACGCATACGCTGTAATATAGAAACTGTCGCCTGAAGCGCACCTTCAGCAGTTTGTATCATAGATATGCCGTCCTGAGCATTGCGAGTTGCCATATCGAGACCTCTTACCTGAGCTCGCATTTTTTCGGAAATGGCAAGACCGGCGGCATCGTCAGCCGCTGAATTAATGCGGAGTCCGCTTGACAATTTGGAGAGCGATTTTGCTATCGCAGATTGATTTATATTCAGGTTGTTGTACGTGTTCAACGCTGGCAAATTATGATAAATTCTCACTATAAACAACCTCCATGCCGTTCATCTTTATTCCGGTATATGTAATTAACTGCTATGTGCCTTATGGGGATATGTGTTATTCCCATAGGGCTGTCGTATTATTTATCGTCAGTCTCTATCATTTACTTTAGTAGGGGGAATGATAAGATGGCTGATAAAGTCGTAAAATATAAAGAACTGGGGGAACGAATCGCGGCACGGCGACGACAGTTGGGGTTGTCTCAAAATGATGCCGCCGAAAAATTGGATTTAAGCACGTCGTTCTTTAGCAGGGTTGAAAGGGGCGAGAAGGTCGCAAGTTTGGAGACTATCCTGAAAATAGCGAATAATTTTGAAATCCCCCTTGACTTTTTACTGCAAGATTCCATGAAAAAAGGCGTGACGGATACACTACAAACCAAGCTGGCGCAAATCTTCATAGATAAAACACCCAAACAAGCAGAACGGCTTTTAGACTGGCTGAAAATGCTATCCGAGAATATTAACAGATTAAACTAATTTCTTAAATTTTGGACGGTTTCTATATCGTCCATAAATTTTATAATGGCAGCGTTGATCAATTCATCCCAAGTTTTTTCGTACATCATGCTGTAATTATCAAGCCGTTGTAACACATCAAAGTCGTAAACCTTAAACGGGATAATGAACGCTCGCGCTTCTAATTCTTCTTTTGTGAGAGTTTTTCTAAAATCCTGCTCGTGCAAAATCTTTTGCCCCTTTCAGTTTTTGTATGATGATGATGGTAATAAAGTTCGTTTATTATAGATAAGGATATAAATTCTTTCTTCTACTGACAGCATAATTTCCTAAAAAATCCCTTTCACCCATGAATATTACTGCTTTTCTGATTTTTCCTCTCCAAGAAACCCCTTAGAAAACAATTTTCACTGCACACGCATACTGCCCCACTTTTACTTGCATATTGACATAAATGAGTTTAGATGATAAGTATAAACTGACAGGAGTTGAATGAACATGAAAAATTACGCGCGGGCCGATTGCTCTAAAATTTTCGTCACTTGCGACTCGGACGGGTTTGAAGGAGCGAGGCGAGTTCTCGAAGCATCGGGAGCGGGTGAACTTTTTAAGCCGGGTATGAAAGTAGCCCTCAAGCCCAATCTCGTCGTGGCAAAGCCCGCGTCGAGCGGAGCCACCACCTCGCCTCAGGTCGTCGCCGGAACTATAGAGTTTTTGAAGGACTGCGGCGTTACGGACATCACGGTCATGGAAGGAGCATGGGCGGGGGACAGCACGGAGCGTGCCTGGCAGGTCTGCGGTTATCGCGAATTTGAGAAAAAATACGGAGTGCGCCTTTTGGACCTGAAAAAAGACCGCACGCGCAGCGTTTCCGTCGGCGGAATGAAAATCGAGGTCTGCGTGTCTCCTCTTGAGGTTGACCGACTGGTCAACATGCCGGTTCTGAAAGGACACTGCCAAACGGTCATGACCTGCGCGCTCAAGAACCTGAAGGGGTGCATCCCTGACAGTGAGAAGCGCCGCTTTCACAGTACGGGATTGCATCGCCCAATTGCCGCGCTGAACCTGGCGATTCAGCCGGACATTATCCTGGTTGACGCTATACGCGGCGATCTCACGTTCGAAGAAGGCGGCAATCCGCTTGAAATGAATTTGCTTATTGCGGGAAGCGATCCCGTAAAAGTTGACGCATACTGCGCTTCGTTGATGGGAATTTCTTTATACGAAGTCGAACATCTGCGTCTTGCCGAAGAAATGGGAGCTGGCGCTGCTGAAATTCGGGCGGACACCATAGTCGAGGTTGGCGAGAAGCGGATTTTCGCGCAGCCCAAAGCCCTTCCGCGTGCGGCGCGCCATCTGGCGCAGTATATAGAAGAACGCGACGCCTGTTCGATTTGCTACGCCGGGTTGATTCATGCGCTGTACCGGATGGAGGAACGGGGAAAACTCCGCAATCTGAAAGGGAAAATCCATATTGGGCAGGGCTTCAGGAATACGCGCGGCAAAGGGGCCGGCTACGGCGAATGCGCCAGCGGGTTCGATACGGTCATTCCGGGATGTCCACCGAGCTGCGTTAAACTTTAAATAACGGAAGCCCGGTGTTTATCTATTCTTTCGAGCAGTGAATCCAACACGTTCAAAGCCCTTTTGTTTAAAGGGAGCTGTTCGATTATTTTTTCAACCGCTCCGATTTCGTCAAGCGTTTTGATTGAAACAGCATAATTTACATCCAAAATCCACGTTATCTGCAACAGCAAAAAATCCGCAAGGGACGAAACATTCTTGTAAGAAGTATAACCATACTCCTCGACTTCTTCCAGGACCGATTCGCTGAGAGGGGCGGAAATTTTATGGCGTGGCAGTAATTCCTCAACTTTACCCCTTACTATATGATCCTGAACAAGGCGGAAAACATCTATTTTATCCGCGTCCCTGACCAATTTACAAAACGGCAGGTATATATCTTCGATACCTTCGGGCAATTTTTTCTTGTTGTGCCAGCGGGCGGATTCAATTATTGCATTGTAACCTTCTTCATCCGCAAGCTCTTTAGGGAAAAAACGCTTTAGTTCTTCATAGCCGCGTTCGCCATGATCAACTGAGGACGCGTCATACAGGGTGCCGTAATCACGGAATTGAGAAAACCGCCCCGTATCGTGCAGTAAAGAAGCTGCTGTCGCAAGAAGCGCGTGGTCACCTTTCCATTTCATCTCATTCGCAAGCCTGCTTCCGACTTTTTCAACCTCATAAGAATGAGTTCTCTTCATTTCGCTCATATCAGGGAGTTTTCCTTCGGAAGCGAAAGACCCGACATAATTATCAAACCAACGATAAACTTGATTTATATCATATATTTTCATATTAACTAACCCCTTTTACAATTCACAATGTTCAGTTAATAATTGTTTTCACTCTCAATTCTCAATTACTTTAACATTCCCGTTGGTACCATCCACTTTTGAGGGTCAACAAATCTTCCATCCTTTTTTACGGCAAAGTGAAGATGAGGGGCTGTAGAATGCCCGCTGCTGCCGACTTTTCCTATGACTTTACGTGGATTCACAAACTGTCCTTCCTTTACGGTGATTTCCGAAAGGTGTCCGTATATAGTCTCACGAGCTCCTGAATGCGCTATTATCACATATTTCCCAAGTTCTCTTCCACTGCCTGTTCTTGTAACTCTGCCGCCAAGAGCGGCTAATACCTCTGTTCCAAACGGCGCGGCTACGTCTAATCCGCTATGAGCCCTTTCTATTTTTGAAAACGGGTGAATACGCATGCCATAAGCCGAACTCCTTACCCCTGCGCCGGCAAGCGGCCAGTTGAGTCCGATCCAATGGCCGTCAATCTGGACAGCTCCATCAGTAGCGCTATTTTCAGCATTCACCGGGGCTGCGTAAAGCAACAACAAAACGAACGCCAAAGCAATACCAACGAGCTGTAATATTGCCGTGAAACCCGCTTTTCGTCTTCGCGAGCGCAACGAAGCGAACCAGCCAAGACACTTGCAATTACAGGAAAAAGCAAAAGGCTTCTGGATCGCTTCGCCAAAAAGACGGGCGAAAAGAACCGGCTTCGCCGAGACCGTGAAGACGAGAAGACATGGCCCGTTTCGTTCACCGTGGCGAGCGCGCACTGGCACTGCTTTTTCATTGTACATTGTACTTATTTCCTTCGCCATCTGAACTTTTTATCTCCCTCCGGTTCTTTATTTTCCGCATTTTCCGCGTCTTGTGCGCTGTATGTATTTTCCGCGTCCACGGTTTTTTCCGACATCATGCCGTGAAGTTTTTCATAAAAATATACCGCCGCGCTCCAGAATACGCAAAACAGAAGAGTCAGCGCGATGATTTTAATAACTATCCCAGGCAGCGTGAAAACAATAACATAAGCTATTTCAGCCAACAGCCAGAACAATACGAGCAAAGACGGCGCGAAAAAGACCATGATCAGCATTTTTCCGGGAACGTCCGCGGTAAGCCAGTAGCCTTTCAGTTTCAGCAGGATTCTTTTTAATTGGCTTATAGATATAAAACTCTTAAAAGCCGAATAAAGTTTGGATAAAAAAGATTGCATTTAAAAACATCTCCTTTGTTTCACATCATATTAAATTAATCGCCGCACGACATATTCTGATTTTTTAGCAAACAGTTTATCATGCGCGCTTGATTAACTATCTTAATTTGATTCCGGACCCTTGATTTGATTACCCCTTCGCTAAAAGGCTTGATTATATAATCTTCGGCCAAAGTCAGCCCTTTTTCTTCGTCTTCGACGCTGCTGAGCCCTGTGATGAAGATAACAGGAATCTCCCGCGTTTCTTCAATATTTTTAAGCGCTGCAAGCACTTCATATCCGTTCATTTCTGGCATGATGATATCCAACAAAATGAGATCGGGTAAAATCTCTTTCGCTCTCCTGATGCCGCTCTGCCCGTCTTTTGCCACATAAACGGTATATTGCGGACTCAAAATGTGAGTCAAAAGCATGTGATCCACCGTTTCATCATCCACAATGAGAATGCTGTTATTTACCGGATTTTTCATGATATCACCTCCATTTTCTTTTTTATTTTATTGAGGGTGATGATTGCCGGATCAAAATCAAAAGCCTCAATCTGGGATATCAGCTCTTCGCTTCCGGGTATCGCCCGGAGTCCGTGAATAAAGTTCAAACTTTTTGTATTGCCGCTTTTCAGCAGAGGCTCCAGCTCTTCAATCAATTTTCGCGCCTCGTCCGCGTCAAGGACAGTTTGGGTTTCTGTTTGCGTCAATATTTCATCGAGCAGCGGGAGCAATTCTTTTAGTGCAACGCTCAATTCGGTTTTGAGAATTTCCATATCAGTTTTCGTAACCAGATTCTGCCTGTTCTTAAGCAGTATCTCAATATCAGCGGCGGCTTTTTGCAATTTAAATTTGCCGATAAAACCCGCATTGCTCTTTAAAGTATGCGCAAGCCTGTGCGCCAGGTCTATATCTCCGGCGTCTATAGCTTCGGCGATTTCATCGAATTTTGTCTGATTATTTTTAACAAAATTAGTCAACAGTTGCTTGCGCAGTTTTTCATCGGATTGCAGCTGACTTGCCTTCACGTTTTGCCAGTTTACAGGCTTGATGTATTTTAACAGGATACGCCACAGTTCCTGCGTAGTGAAAGGTTTGCCGATGCAGTCTTTCATACCGCTCTTTTTGTAAAGTTCTATGTTGTCGGCCATGATGTTTGCAGTCAAAGCAACTATAGGGGCTTCCGTATTTAACGAAATAATTTTCTCCGCAGCTTCAAGCCCGTTCATAACTGGCATATGTATATCCATGAAAATCAGGTCAAACGGTTTCTTGCCGTCTTTAATGCGGCTCTCAACAATTTCCACACCTTCCTTGCCGTTCTCGGCAATTATGGCGTGCAGCCCCACCTTTGAGAGATGCTCGCATATGATTTGCTGATTCATCTGACTGTCCTCGCATACCAAAATTTCTCCATCGAAAATGGGTTTTTCAATCTCATTTATCATTGCATTTTCATAGTCATTTGCATTGGTAGATACGTCTGCTATATTGAAAGCTATATCAAAACTGAACTTACTCCCAATCCCGGATGCGCTTTCCACTTTCAATTCACCGCCCATCAGCTCAATTATTTTTTTGGTTATTGTAAGGCCAAGCCCCGTACCGCCATATTTACGCGTCATACTGGAGTCTGCCTGCATAAACGGGTTAAATATTATCTGGATTTGATCGGGCGTCATGCCGATACCGCTGTCTCTTATCTCAAAGCGTATTGTGCTGCTGTTGTCGCCTGAGTCTTTAATGGTTGCCGTAAGTTTGATTGAGCCGGCATTTGTAAATTTTATCGCATTGGAAAGGAGGTTGATAAATATTTGGCGCAGCCTTGTCGGGTCGCCGAGCAGCTTTCCGATCGCGGGATCCGCGTAAAAATTCATCAAAAGTCCTTTTTCAACTGCTTTCTGTATGGTTATTGCCCGGCAGCTGGTAAAGATTTCATGCAAACTGAAAGGAACAATTTCCAGCTCCATTTTTCCCGCTTCAACTTTTGAAATATCCAATATATCGTTTATTACCTGCAAAAGCCAATTTGAATTTTCCATGATTTTGCTCAGATATTCTCTGGTTTTGGAGGAAATATTATCGTCTATGGCAAGCTCTGAAAAGCCTATGATACTGTTCATGGGCGTTCGTATCTCATGGCTCATATTGGAAAGGAAAATTGACTTTGCGGCGGACGCCGCTTCCGCGTCCTTAACGGCGGCTTCCAATTTAGCCTGCTGTTCGCTGAGTTCAGCGGTGCGTTCCTGAACTAAATTTTCGAGTTGCTTTCCTTCATAGCGTTTTCTTCGAAGTAAAATAAAAAAGAGAATGAGCACGCATAAGAGCATAATGGTTGCCCTTATCAGCCACGGGCGCTGCGTTTGCTCTATTTTTACCCGATAATCATATGTTCTGTTCAGCCACTGTCTTGAAATCTCTTTTGTGTTGATCAGGGGAAGCGCCTTATCAATAATGGAACACAGGATGGACTCGTTCTTATTGAATCCGAAGGTTGATTCAAAAGGGTAATCGAATACAAAATTGGCCTTGTAATCAACAAGCTCGTGAAAATGCGTCAGCATTTGAAGATGGCGGTGGCTTGCCATCAGCATATCCACCTCGCCGCGCTCCAAAGCGCTGAGAGCGAGATCCGTGCTCTCATACTCCACAATATTCCCGTGGTTTGGAAACCAGCTCAGAAACAAGTTGGCATGCATGGTGTCTTTTATTAAGCCCACTTTCACATACAATATCTCGTTGAATTTGATATTATATTGCCCCCGCTTGGACAGAAGCGTAAAAATATCCGTCATGAACGAACTCTTCGGCCATATAAAAAATTCCTCGCGGTCCTTTGAATAGAGCAGTTCAGCGGTCATGGACGCTCTGCCGTCTTGAATCATTTCCAGCAAAACAGGCCATTCGGCATATTGATCGTTGAGGATCTTAAATGACAGCCCGGTGAGCTTTTCTACTTCCCGCAGCACGTCAAATGCTATTCCTTGCCATTCGTTTTCATGCGGGTTGTAAAATCCGAGCGGATAATTGCCGCGTTCGGCTACAAAATATATTACATCACGTTCGTTTATGTGGTTGCGTTCCTCCCAGCTCAACTGCGTAAACAGCTTATGTTTCAAATATTCCTGATACCCGCGGTTATACAGTTCGGTCAGATAGCGTATACTGCCGTTTTGCAGCGTTTTTTGCACTGCCGAAATAATGGGCGCAAGCGCCTCGTTTTGCGTTGTCATGGGGACAATCGTGAAAAGCAGCGGATAAAAATCTTCGGTAATCATGTCGCTATGTAGGTCAAAAACAGCCTCCACATGGTTTTCATGTATAAATGAGTCAAATTCTCCGCTTTTGAGCAAATGATAAGCGGAATAAATGTCCTTGATAATGACAATTTCAAATGTGTCGGGCAAGAGCGAGGAGGTGACGGCATCAACGATTGCCGTGCCTTCCAATATCCCAAGCCTTAGTTTTCGCGTTTTGTTAATTTCCGGGAGAGGCGGACTGCCTTTAAGACGGAAGTGTTTCAACATACGTTGAGCGATGCCATCGGTCATAAAATAAGTCCTGCGGCGCTCATTGGTAAGCGTCATTGTGCCGGTAAAATCAATCTCGCCGGTTTTAAGCCGCGCGACGATTATATCCCACGGATATATAACGGGCTTGAAGGGAATCCCGAACAATTCGGTCAGCCATTCACAGACCAAGGCGGAATACCCTCTGATTTCGCCCCCCGCCCCGCGGAAAGCCTCGGTGCTCAGATGCATTGCGTAGGAAAAAGAGCTGAATTGCTCGCGGAGCGCTTCGATTGCCATGATTTCGTCATCCGTTATGCCCGGAATATCCCGGAACGAGGTATAGCTCAATTTGTATTGTTCACTGGCCGAAACATTTTCGCAGCTCAGGAGCATAACTGACAGTAAAATAACGCTAAGTGCATTGAATATAGTTCGCATAAATACCCCTTTCTATCTTTTATCGTGCCAGATTCACAGAATCTTTTGTCTTTTCATTGCTTGTTTGCGCCCTTCAGGGTATGCATTGTGCATTGTACAACCCTTCCCACTTGAGCAGCAAACCCTCAAGTTCATTATCAGCGGCATTTCTTTTTAACATGAGCGAGCGGATTTTGGATGAATCAGAAAGTATCTCAGGGTCACATAACATTTTATCGCATTTTTTGATTTCTTCCTCGATTGCGCTGATTTTTGACTCTATGGATTTAAGTTCCCGCCTTGAAAATATTTTTTCTTTTTCAGCCGCGTTCAAACGCGCGTTCTGCTCTTTTTTCTTTCGCTTTATCTCTGTTTTTGTAAGTTCCTCTTTAAGTTCTTCTTCTGATCCATTTAGCTGAAGCTCTCTTTTATAGATGAAATACGAGTAATTTCCAGGATAATCCCAAATCCTGCCGTCCCTAATCTCCAAAACTCTGTCAGCTAAAGAATCAAGAAAATGCCTGTCATGCGATACGAGAAGCACTGTGCCTGAATATTGAAGCAGCGCTTTTTCAAAAATTTCGCGCGTGCTCGCGTCAAGGTGATTGGTAGGCTCGTCAAGGATGAGGAAATTTGAATCCTGCAAAAGTATTTTAAGAAGAGCAAGCCGTGATTTTTCCCCTCCCGATAGAACCGAAATCCTCTTATAAATATCATCCCCGCGGAACAAAAAAGCGCCCAGAAGATCACGTTTTTGCGCGGCGTCTATTTTCCCCGTCTGTGAAATTTCTTCGATTATGGTCCTTGAGTAATCAAGGTTGCGTATGCTCTCCTGCAAATAATAAGAGCATTGTACGTTATGCCCTAAAGTTATCCCGCCGTCCGTCGGCGGCTCCATCCCGCTTATCAGCCTTGAAAGCGTGGATTTTCCCGAACCGTTCGCGCCGACCAGCGCAATTTTCTGCCCTCGGATGATTGAGAAAGAAACATCCGAAAAAACAGTGACGGGAATGTAAATCTTCGACACATTCTCGATCCTCGCGACTTCATACCCGCTCTGTTTGGCTTCGGGGAAACGAAACGAAGCCGCGGGCGGAGCCTCATCGATTTCTATGAGTTCAAGTTTTTCAAGCGCTTTTATTCTGCTTTGGACTTGCGCCGCCTTTGTCGCTTTATAGCGGAACTTGTCTATAAAAAGCTGTGTTTTACCTATTTCCGCCTCTTGTTGTTTTTTCCGCGCGCTTAGTATTTCTCGCGATTTTGCGCTCTCCTCAAGGTAATACGAATAGTTACCTTTCCATAGCGTTATCCTGCCGGACGACAATTCCGCCGTAACCGGGAACAGTTTGTCCAAAAACCGCCTGTCGTGCGCTATCGCAACGATGGTTCCCTGAAAGGAGCCAAGCCAGTTTTCGAGCCATTCCATGCTTTCAGTATCAAGATGATTGGTCGGTTCGTCCAAAAGCAGAATGTCCTCCGTGCCGCCAAGGGAAAGCAATACCCGTGCAAGCTGAAGCCTCATCTTCCAGCCGCCGGAAAATTCCGATACCCTGCGCCGCCAAACATCGGAAATATGCGCAGCCGCCAGGAATCCGAGCCCTTTAAGAACCTTTCCCGCCCGGGCGGCAAACTCATGCCCCTTACCCGTGCCGAACAATTCCGCCAGTGGGACGTCAGGATAAGCGGACGACACGCGAGGGGCAAACGCGGCTGGCTTGACTTCTTCATTAACCAATCCTTCCGCTAAATCCTGGGCAAGATAAGAGATGTTCGTTCGTTTTGGAATGACGACGTTCCCTGAGTCCGGCTCTATTTCCCCAAGCAGTATCCGAAAGAGCGTCGTCTTTCCCGCGCCGTTATTTCCTACCAATGCGACGCGCGAGCCACCGGGAATCTGCCAGCTTAGATTTTTATATAACGAGCGCTGCCCAAAGTTTAATGAAATATCCGTTAATTGGATCATAAAAATGCTCCCCTATTACAATTCACCACCTAAAAGGCGGCACCCTAAAGGGCATACCCTGAAGGGCACAAGCAAGCAATGCATAATTAAAAAATTAAAAAATGAAAACTGATTTAACTTTTTTCAATTTATAATACTATAATGTAGATGTAATACTCAAACGGACATAAATTTCAAAAGAGCTTGAAAAGCGGGAATAAGCTTGAGAAGATAAAATAGGGAATTTGTGCTCGTTCGCAGTAAAATATTAACCTGAAAGGGGGATTTTTTTGACTCCTGCCTGTCTGAAATGCGTAATCTGCGGAAAAGAATTTTCCCCGTCCGGCATAACGTACACTTGTGACGTATGCGGACAGGATGGTACCCTTGATGTAATTTACGATTTAAAAACCGTATCAAAAAATCTGTCGCGCAAATCTTTCTCCCTGAATAACGACAGGACTATGTGGCGTTATTCGGAAATCCTTCCCATTGAAAATACCAAAAATATCCCTGAGCTTTCGGTCGGATGCACTCCTCTTTACAGGAGCGCGCAATTAGAGCGTAAATACAATGTATCCGAACTTTACATAAAGGACGACGGAAGAAACCCTACGGGCTCGCTCAAGGACAGGGCGAGCGCTTTATGCGTGGCGAAAGCGCTCGCCTTGAAAGATGAGACGGGCGCGGCTGAACCGCCGGTGATAGCCTGCGCGTCATCGGGGAACGCCGCCAGTTCGCTTGCCGGGTTTGCTGCGGTTTCAGGAATCAAGACCTATATTTTCGTGCCTCACAAAGCTCCGGCGGCAAAAATAACGCAGCTTCTCGTTTACGGCGCCAATGTTATACTCGTCGAAGGCGATTATTCCGACACGTTTAACCTGGCAGCCGCTGCGATTGAGCATTTTGGCTGGTACAACAGGAGCTGCGGCATAAATCCATATTTAGTGGAAGGAAAAAAAACATGCGCTCTTGAAATAGCGGAACAATTGAATTGGGACGTACCGGACAGGGTTTTCATTGCAGTCGGGGATGGCTGTTGCATATCCTCGCTCTATAAAGGCTTTTCTGACCTGCTGGAGCTTGGTTTTATTGAAAAAATGCCCAAAATAACGGGAGTTCAGGCGGAAGGGGCTTCTCCGATATTCAAAGCGTTTCAGGAAGGCTCGGACAGGGTAACTTTTACACCCGCAAATACTTTGGCGGACAGCATTTCTGTAGGGTCACCGAGAAACTGGGCAAAGGCGCTGAGGGCGGTATCAAAGACCGGCGGCGAATTGATGGCGGTGAGCGACGCCGATATTTTGAGCGCGATCCCTGAGCTTGCGCGCGAAACAGGCGTTTTTGCCGAACCTGCCGGCGCGGCGGCTTTTGCCGGATTTCGCGGAGCAGCGCTTCGCGGCGGACTGAAAAGCGACGAGAGGGTGTCGGTTGTTATAACAGGAAATGGGCTCAAAGACATTGACAGCGCTCAAAAATCCACAGGGAAAGCGCTTTCATGTGTCCCGGATATAAAAGCTTTTTTAAAATTAATTTTTTAAGGAGGATAAGAGCATGGAATATGGTAATATCAACGAAATTCTTAAGACCACGGATCCGGAAATTTACAAAGCGATTACCGATGAATTGGAACGTCAGGAGAACGGGATTGAGCTTATAGCTTCCGAAAATGCTGTATCTAAGGCGGTGTTGGCGGCGCAGGGGTCAATTCTTACTAACAAGTACGCTGAAGGTTATCCGGCAGCCAGATATTACGGAGGCTGCGAAAAAGTTGATATCGCAGAAAACCTTGCAAGGGATCGCGCAAAGGAACTTTTTGGCGCTGACCATGCCAACGTTCAGCCTCACAGCGGCGCTTCCGCCAATATGGGGGTATACTTTACGGCAGTGGAAGCGGGAGATACGGTATTGGCGATGAATCTGTCGCATGGAGGGCATCTTACTCACGGTTCACCCGTAAATTTTTCAGGCAGGATTTATAACATAGTTCCATACGGCGTTTCAAATGATACCGGCATGATCAACTTTGCGGAGGTTGAGAAACTTGCTCTTGAACATAAGCCCAAAATGATAATATGCGGCGCCAGCGCTTATCCTCGCGATATTGACGCATCAAAATTTCGTGAAATAGCCGATAAGGTAAACGCTTTGTTGATGTGCGACATGGCGCATTTCGCCGGACTTGTTGCCGTAAAACTTCATAGCGACCCCATCCCACACTGCGATTTTGTGACGTCCACCACGCACAAAACGTTGCGCGGGCCGCGCGGCGGGCTTATCCTCTGTAAAGAACAGTATTCGAAAGCAATTGATAAAATGGTATTCCCCGGAATGCAGGGAGGGCCGCTGATGCATGTAATAGCGGCAAAAGCGGTTTCTTTCAAGGAAGCTCTTGAACCATCATTCCGCGAATATCAGGAACAGGTGCTGAAAAACGCCCGCGCGCTCGCGGAAGCGTTAATGTCCCATGACTTTCATCTCGTATCGGGGGGGACGGATAATCATCTTGTACTGGTTGACCTTCGCAACAAAGGCGTCACAGGGAAAGCGGCGCAGGAAACTCTTGATGAAGCGGGGATAACGCTTAACAGAAACGCTGTTCCGTTCGACACTCAAAACCCGTTCATAACAAGCGGCGTGCGCGTAGGAACACCTGCCGTGACGACACGCGGCTTCAAAGAAGCGGAAATGGTACAGATAGCAAAATGGATAAACGAGGTCATATCAAATATCGACGGCAAGGGTCTTATTTCAAAAGTACGCGCGGTTTCGAAAGTGCGCGCGGAAGTTTTGGAATTGTGCAAAAAATTCCCGATTTATATGTAAAATCAAAAGACAGTTGTCAGCCATCTGTAAAGCCTTCAGAGCGCCCCTGATATTCAAGGGCGCTCTGTTGTTGTCCCGAACCTGCCAGGCCGGAAAAAGAATGTCGCTGTTGATACCGACCGTCAGGGCATTGCGTTCTTTGGAACCGAAATTCTGTAAAACTTTACAACTTCTCCAATGCCGCGGAGAGTTCCGCGATGATGTCCCGTACATTCTCAAGTCCTATGGAAAAGCGGAGCTGTCCATCGGTAATGCCGAATTTCAGCCGTGCTTCCCGGCTATAAGCCCGATGAGAGGTTTTAGCCGGCCAGGATACCGTGGTAGCCGTTCCGGCGAGGCTGGGTACGAGAGCTATCATTTTCAGCTCTGAGATAAACGCGCGCGCCGCGCTCTCTCCGCCTTTCAGGTCAATACTGAGCATCCCTCCGTACAATCCGTTTTCGAACTGACATTTGGCGCGCTCATGGGACGCAGAAGATTCAAGCCCCGGATAAAATACCTTTTCGATTTGCGGGCGCGATTCTAAAAATCGGGCAACTTCCGCGGCGCTTTCCGAATGACGCTGCACCCGAAGTTCCAACGTGCGCAGGCTACGAGCCAGCAGCCAACAGTCGTGCGGGCTGAGAGCCGAACCATACAATACTTGTAATTTCTTGATCCTGTCAATAACGGCGGCGTTTCCAACAACCGCGCCGCCAACTATATCGCTGTGCCCTCCAAGATATTTTGTCGCGCTGTATAAAACCACGTCTGCGCCTAAACAGAGTGGCTTTGCGATAACAGGAGTCGCGAAGGTGTTGTCCGCCAGGAAAATCAAGCCGTGAGCGCGCGCGATTTCAGACAGCGCCTTCATATCCGGCACATCCATCAGTGGGTTACAGATAGTTTCAGTATAGACAAGCTTGGTGTTTGGCTGTATATGCGGCTCTAAATCGCCGCTGAGCAGATCGGCAAAACCGACCTCTATGCCAAATCGCGGCAGTTCATTGGCGAGGAAGTCCTGTGTCCCTCCATACAGGACAGAAGACGTGATGATATGATCCCCCGACTGCACAAAGGATAAAATCGCGGTCGTAATCGCCGCCATGCCGGAGGCGAACACAAGCGCCTTTTCTCCTCCATCGGCCGATGCGAGAATTTCAGATACTGCGTCGGCATTTGGAGAAGCCATCCGGGAATAGATATAGGCATCGCTTTCTTTTTCGTAGATTGCGTCGATGTCGGAAATATCGTCAAAGGCAAATACGGAGGTCAAATAAATCGGAAAGGTCTCCGGCAACGACGGCATATCAGCGACCCTCTTCGCAAACATGGCATTGCCGGTATGCAACAGCTTGGTGGAAAGCTCTTTTTTCATGGCACGCCTCCTGTGTAATATGGACAAAATATCAATATAGGCGCGGAGCAACGCTGTTTTTACCGCCCCGCGCCTGCCTTAAATAAAGCCGGGTACGCTTGCCGGTCTACTGCTGAACGATTTCCAGCCGGGCAAATAGGAATCGTCAAACGCGTCCCCGTATATTTTGTTCGATCGTTTCGGGCTGATACGCCTCGACGATTCTCAGGTAAACCGGATTGTTTGTGTCGGCTGCCCGCGCAACAATGTTATTCACATAACGATTATCCAGGATAGACAATCTGAAACGCCGATTGAAAAATTAACTCCCGTTTAAGCCCCACGTTATGCGTGGGAGAACGGAAGCAGCAGTAGCGATGGCGATGATAAAAAAGTTCTCTTCGAAATAGGCGCTATTCTCATTTTTTGTATGCGAGTGTGTTTTGTTTCATGTCATAAGTTTATCATTTTTTTGAAATTTTGACACTGAGAGGGGTTGAACGGTTACTTCCGGCAAGAAAAAAGTAAGAAGCCCAAAAAAAGAACTATCAAAAAGTGTACTTTTTAATAGTTGCCGTTTTGCGGCGTGTTCAAGAAAATAATTTTAGAATTTTAGAATTTGTTGTTTTTTATTAATTTTCGCGTTAAAATTACAAAAAATTTGACGTTTTGTAACAAAAAAAAGAACTATAGGGAACCTCTAAAAATTCAAATTTTCGCTATTGCTGTGACGGTAAAGCCTTGATTTTACTAAGCCGTTTTTCTCAAAAAAGCTATTTTTAGAGGTTCCCTATAAAAAAGTACACTTTTTTGTAGCGCGTGACAACGGTCTTAGGGCGTATATAAGAATACTTCTTCAAGCGAGTTGACGGCGACGGTTTTGCTTTTTTGTATTTCGATTGTGGGTGAGTGAAAATTTTGTCTGATAATAAAATCCATGTTGTACTTGCCGTTTACGATCCGCGCGGGACTTATTCGCGCCATGCGGGTGTTGTGATGGTTTCAATGTTTTTCAACACGAAAAGCCCTGTTTGCGTACATATCTTGCATGACGAAACCCTTAACGACGACAACAGATCAAAATTCATTGAACTTACCGAGAAATTCGGGCAGGAAATAAATTTCATTGACGTAGGAGAACATATCGGAAAACTTCGAGTGGATGTGGACAAACTTACCAGTGGATTTTCGCGAGGATCGTTATTCAGGCTGTTTATTCAGGATTTGCTGCCTGTTGACAAAGTTATATATCTTGACTGCGATGTGGTAGTTGAGCTGGATATTAAAG